>Ga0123338_10000107_pt1 | contig 88470 bp, 68 predicted proteins | sample grotaG_FD_89793 | JGI IMG/M metagenome (GOLD analysis project Ga0123338, IMG submission 89793) | Glacier valley bacterial and archeal communities from Borup Fiord, Nunavut, Canada, to study Microbial Dark Matter (Phase II) -... | ecosystem: Environmental > Aquatic > Freshwater > Ice > Glacier ... | reverse complement strand
GCAAATTTGTCCTTCTGAACAGCATTTTTCTTGCCGGGGGGTACTTTCTGGTCCCTGGCCGCCGTTCAGTGCCCGCGCAAGGCTTGGTTGCCGCTTATCTTAGCTACATGAAGCACATTTCTGCCTGCCAGCTGGCCGGTTTTGGCCTTTTGATGGGCGTTTTGGGGCTGCGGCCCGCTGCGGCGCAGCAACTGGGCGGCCGCACCGTGTTCCCGTTCCTCGACCTGCCGCCGGGGGCCCAGCTGGCCGCCCTGGGCGGCATGAACGTGTCGGCCCGCACCGACGACCCAACTATGCTCTTCGGCAACCCGGCCCTACTCAACGCCGACATGGACGGCCGCTTGGCCTTGAGCTACGTGGCCTACGTGGCCCAAATTAAGCAAAGCACCGCCGCCTACGCATTCAATACGAAGCGGGCCGGGCGCTTCGGCCTCGCCGTCACCTACCTCAACTACGGCAGCTTCGAGAGCTACGACCCGGCTGGCAACCCCTTGGGCACGTTCAGCGTGAACGAGTACACGGCGGGCGTGTCGGACTCGTACACCAGGGGCAAGTTCACGCTCGGGGCCACCACCAAGCTGGCGGTGAGCAGCATCGCGGGCAGCCGCTCCCTGGCCGGCGTGGCCGACGTGGGCGTGGTGTACCGGCACCCCACGGCCGACTTCACGGCGGGCCTGGCCGTGAAGAACGCGGGCTACCAGTTTGCGCCCTACCCCGGCACCGAGCGCGGCCGCCTGCCACTCTACGTGCAGCTCGGCGCCACCGTCAAGCCCGAGCACATGCCGCTGCGCTTCTCGCTCACGGCCCACCACCTCCAGCAGTGGGACATTCAGTACCTCGACCCCAACCAGCGCGGCGCCCTCGACGCCAACGGCGTGGAAAAGAAGCCCACCCGCAGCTTCGGCGACAACCTGGCCCGGCACTTCACGGCCAGCGCCGCCCTGCTGCTGGGCAAGGGCCTGCACCTGCGCGTGGGCTACAACCACCTCCAGCGCCGCGAGCTGCGCCTCGACAACACCAGCGGCAGCGCCGGCCTCAGCTTTGGCGCCATGCTCAAAATCAGTTCCTTCCAACTCGACTACACCCACGCCACGCTGCAGGCCGCCGGCTCCAGCGAATACTTCACCCTGTCGCGCAGCCTCGATTCGCTGTTCAAGAAGAACTAGCGCGAGGTTTCGCGAAGTGAAAGGCAAGTCCCGCAAAGCCCGGCAGGGTAGCCTTTGCGAAACTTCTCTTTCACACTTCGCGAAACCTTGCGCGAAAGCCCAACTATGCAACATTCCCTCACCCCGGCCCAAATCGTGGCCGAACTCGACAAGTACATCATCGGCCAGCACGAGGCCAAGCGCCACGTGGCCATTGCCCTGCGCAACCGCTGGCGCCGCCTGCACGCCCCGCCCGACATGCAGGCCGAAATCGTGCCCAACAACATCCTCATGATTGGGGCCACCGGCGTGGGCAAAACCGAAATTGCCCGCCGCCTGGCCCACCTCGCCGACGCCCCGTTTGTGAAAGTGGAGGCCAGCAAGTTCACCGAAGTGGGCTACGTGGGCCGCGACGTGGAAAGCATGGTGCGCGACCTGGCCGAGCAAAGCGTGAGCCGCGTGAAGGCCCGCCGCCAGGAGGCCGTGAAGGCCCAGGCCGCCGACGCCGTCGAGGAGCTCATCCTCGACGCCCTGATACCGGCCATCACCTCGCCCGCCGGGGCCAAGACGGGCCTGGGCTTCGGTAGCGGGGGAGGGGACGACGTGCCTCAGTCCGACGCCGAGCTGAACGAGCGCACCCGCGAGCGGTTCCGCCAGAAAATAAAGAATGGCGAGCTGGAAGACCGTAAAATTGAAATTCAAGTGGCCCAGGCCGCCCCCAGCGTGGGCATCATGGGCGCCCCTCCCGGCCTGGACGAAGGGGCCCTTTCGGGCTTGCAGGACATGCTGGGCAACATGATGCCCAAGAAAACCCGTAAGCGCAAGGTCACCGTGGCGGAGGCTCGTAAGCTCCTGCTCGACGAGGAAGCCGCCAAGCTCATCGACATGGACGACGTGAAGGACGAAGCCATCCGCCAGGCCGAAAACGCCGGCATCATTTTCATCGATGAAATCGACAAGGTGGCCAGCAGCGGCGGCAAAAGCGGCGGCGGTGGCCCCGACGTGAGCCGCCAAGGCGTGCAGCGCGACCTGCTGCCCATCGTCGAGGGCTCGGCCGTGAGCACGAAGTACGGCATCGTCAACACCGACCACATCCTGTTTATTGCCGCCGGCGCCTTCCACGTCAGCAAGCCCTCCGACCTTATCCCCGAGCTGCAGGGCCGCTTCCCCATCCGCGTCGAGCTGCAAAACTTGACCAAGGGCGATTTCTTCCGCATTCTCAAAGACCCCAAAAACGCGCTTACCAAGCAGTATGAGGCCTTGCTTATGGCCGAGGAAGTGGAGCTAACTTTCGAGGACGCGGCGCTGGAGCGCGTGGCCGAAATCGCCTCCGAAGTCAACGCCGAGGTCGAAAACATCGGTGCCCGCCGCCTGCACACCGTCATGAGCCGCCTGCTCAACGACATTCTCTACGACGTGCCCGACAAAATTGGCGCCCACGCCCGCATCCGCATCACCGCCGCCTTGGTCGACGAGCGGCTGAACGACATGGTGAAGAACCGCGACCTGAGCCAGTACATTTTATGAGATGAACGCAAAGCATGGCGCACAAAAAAGCCCCGGCCAATTTAGCCGGGGCTTTTTTTTAGCTGCCCAGGGGGACTAAATCACCCGTACCCGCACCAGCGGGGGGATGATGGTCGTGCCATCCTCGAGGGTAATCAAAAAGTAAAAGTTGATTTGGTTCGGCGCTTGGGGGTTGGTCGAAACCGTTGCCGAAACCGGAGCCAACCCAGTACCCACGCGCGTCTGGTAGGTTTTGTAGTCAGAAAGCTTGGACGTGTAAGTAATCGTGTTGGTGCCGTTGCCCGGGGTAACGGTGTAACCGGCCGAGGTGCCGGTGAGGCCATTGTAGTTGTACAGCACGGCGGGAGCGCCCGTTTGCACCTGCACCAGCCCGCTACCACCGGTGGCCACCTTCGTAATTTCTTTGATTTTGCCTTTGTCGGCAGGAATCGAGAAGTTGATGGTGAAGTCGCCGTTATTGGTGGCCGTAGGAGCCGTGGCGGTTATGATGTAGAAACGCTCGAAGTAATTAGCGTTTGTTACCGTAACCGGAATTGGAGCATAGGCCTGAGCCAAAGGAGCTAGGCTATTGTCATCATACACTTTCTTGCAGGAGAACGAGCCGAAGGCCAGTACCACAAGGCAGAATATGTTAAATAATTGCTTTTTCATATGAAAAGAGTTTTGCGGTGGTGGAATGGAGTGGCTCAGTTCGCCCACCAAACGGGGACACTCGTGCGGATGTTAGCATTTTGATTCTCAGCACCAACGTTGGCGTTCAACTCCGATAGCGGATAAGGAAAACGCTGGGGGATGTTGAGGTCATCGCCCGATGCATTGAGTGCCGGAGCAAGTCTTGGGTAGGTAGTACGACGGTAGTCATTGTATGGCTCCAAGCCAGTTCCGACCCAGGAAATCCACTTTTGGGTGATAATCTGTTCCAATGCCGTATCGGTATTGGTGCTCAGGTTGGCTTCGCCAGGGTTGGCCGCGAAATAAGCAGTGACGTCAGCATCAGCAACACCAGCTTTAATCATGGACGCACGAATTGCCGCCTGGTAAAAAGACTGTGCCGTGCCGGCCACGGTGATGCCGGGCAGTTTCAGCGCCGCCTCAGCCAAGATGAATAAACGTTGTGCATTGGTCAGCAAGCGGGCCGGCGCTTCACCCGAAGTGCCTCGGATGTAGGTGTTGTAGCGCGAACGATTGCCGGCCACGCGCGAAGGGACTGGCGCATTATTGCCGTTAATATAGCCCGTGAACGTCCCCACTGTAGTGGTTGTAGCCGTGTTGTTTGCCGGCGGACCTGGCGTGGTATTGAAGTATAGGGGTAACCGGGGGTCATTACGCGTTGCCATGGCCGTGAGCAGGGTTTGGCTCAGCATTTGGTCGTCGGGGCGGGTCACGAAGTTGTAGTTATACAACGGGTTCTGGTTGCCCGTCGCCGAACCGAAAAGGATGTCAAAATCTTCCGCATTCGTGGTAATGGCCCCGGCGGCATACTGGTTGATGATGGCCGCGGCCAAAGCCGGCTCCTTTTTGCTGATGGTGTTGGCCAATTTCAGCAATAAGGTGTTGCCCATCTTTTTCCATTGCGCCACGTTGTTGGCGAATTTGCCGTACACCGGGTCGTCGGCGGCACCGGGCTTGCTGAGGCTGGGCTTGTCCAAATCAGCCAAGCCGTCCTTCACCAAATCAATCAAGCCAACGATGCCCAGGCCTGAGTTGCCCTTGTAGATATCTTCCTGCTTGTCGTAGCGGGGGTGCAGGTTGGCATTGCCCTGCAGGGCCTGGGAGTACGGTACGTCGCCGTACAGGTCCGTCACAACTGCGTAATTATACGCTTTCAGCAGCTTCGCAATTCCGCCGTAGGCTGGGCTCGACTTGGTGACCGACAAATCAATCAGCGTTTGCGAATTGATAAGCGTGCCGCCGTACAGCTCGAAGTTCCACTGGTTATCAAACGAGCCGCGCAGAATGTACACGTCGTAGGTAGCGGGCTGGTTGGCAATGCCGGCGTACTGCTGCGTGAGCAGAGCACCGGTCCGGCCCAGGTCGTTGGTGGCCATGAAGGCCGTGTTGATGATAGTGCTGGTCAACAGAACCGGCATGGTAACGGCCGTGGGGTTATTCGGGGTCGTATTCGTGTCCAGGAACTTGTCCCGGTTGCAGCTTACCGAGGAAAGAGCCACGGTGGCTGCCAGCGTCATACCGATGAGTTTCTTATTTTTCATGACAATGAACTAGCAGGATTAGAGAGTAAAGCGGAGGTTAACCCCGTAGTTGCGCGTGTTTGGCGCGCCCTGCACTTCCAGGCCCCGGATGTTGCCGGCACCCTGGGTGTTTTGGTCCGGGTCGAAGTTGGCGTTCGGCGCGTAGTAGTACAGGTTGCGGCCCGAAACCGAGACGCGGACCTGGCCGAAAGGCGTGTGCTCGAGCAAGCCGGTGGGCAGCGAGTAGCCCAGCGAAACTTCCCGCAAGCGGTAAGCCGTGGCGTCGTACACGTTCAACTGGCTTTGCAGGCCACCCGAAGCACCCCAGTAGGTCTGGGCATCAATTTGAATGTTGTTGGGCCGGAACGTGCCGTCGGCATTGCGGATAACGCCGGGGATGATGCGGGACTGGTCGCGGTCGATGCCCGTTTCGTACAGGTTACCGGTCGATTTCAGCGAAGCGTTGGTGAAGGAGAGCAGCTCCCCGCCGTACTTGGCATCTACCAGGAACGACAACTCGATGCCACGGTAGTTGAACGTGTTGGTCAAGCCGCCCGACCACAGCGGGTTGGGGTTGGCAATGACGGAGTTGGAAATGCCCGTGTCGAACGTGCCAGTGGCCGGGTTGATGATGTATTTGCCCACCAGGCTGGGGTCGTTGGCTCGGCCCGTGGTCGGGTCAGTAGCCGGTACGCGCGGCAGCGCGTTGCCGATGATGACGCCATAGGGCTGCCCTACTTTGAAGGACGGAACCGAACCGATGAAGGCCGAACCGTTGATGGAAGCGCTGGTTACGCCTTCGTCAATCGAAACCACCTCGTTCTTGATGCGGGTAAAGTTGGCCGTTATGTCCCAGCGGAAAGCCGAGGTTTTCACCGGAGTGATGTTCATCAAACCCTCGAAGCCTTTGTTGTCCAAGCGGCCCACGTTGGCAATGCGCGCGTTGAAACCCGTAGAAGCGGCCACCGTTACGGGCAGAATCTGGTTTTCGCTGCGGGTGTAGAAATACGTAACGTCGAAGCTCAGGCGGTTATTAAAAAAGCCCAAGTTGGTGCCCACTTCGTACGATTTCGTGAACTCCGGCGTCAACGTGCTGCTGCCAATAATGCTGCTGATGGCAAAACCGGGGTAGGTGCCGTTTGCCGTGGTGAAAGGAAAGTTGATACTCGATACGTTGTTGCCTTGACTAGCCGAGTTGTATGTCGTTTTCAGTAAATAGGGGTCGGCGTCGCGACCAACTTTCGAGGCATTGGCGCGCAGCTTGCCGTAGGAGAAGATGTCCGAAGAAATCTTGAAAGCGTCCGTGAACACGAAACTAGCAGTAGCCGACGGATAGAAAAAGGTCCGGTTGGCCGTGGGCAGCGTCGTCGACTGGTCGGCGCGGCCGGTCAGTTCCAAAAACAGGTAATTATTGTATCCCAGGGTTAACTGGCTGTATACCCCCAGGATGCGGCGCAATGAGTTGCTTTCGCCCGTACCATTCGAAAAAACGCTACCGTTTGCAGCATTGTAATAGCCAGGCAAGGTGAGGTTGTCCGCCTGAGACGCAATGGTCTGAAAGCGGCGCTGGTTCACGTTTTGACCCACCAAAAGGCTAGCGTTCAGGCCGTCGAGGAAGATGTTGTCCTTTTTAGCCGTTACGATGAGGTCACTGTTGAATTCGCTGCGGTAAAACACCTGGTCCTGCACCTGCCCGGTGGGCTGGCGCTGCGACCCAATGGCGAATATTTGCTTGCGGCGGTCGGTATAGGTGTCCAGACCCGCCCGGTAATCCACCCGCAGCCAGGGCAGCACATCGTAGCTCAGGTTACCCACGTTGATGAAGCGGGTCAGCGACGAAGTGGTGGGGTTTTGCGTAATGCTGAAGTACGGATTTTCAACCCCCGGGAAGTAAATGTTCGCGTTGGTAACCGGGTCGATATACGGGTTTCCCTGCAGGTTGAGGCTCCGGGAAACACGGTTCGAAAGAATGGCAAAGGCGGAACCGCCGTTGCCCTGCAAAATGCCGGTTTGGTCGGTCTGCACGAAGTTAACCGAACCACCTACCCGCAGCTTGTTGATTAGCTTGATGTTGGCGCCCAACAACACGTTGGTACGGTTGAGGTCCGAGTTTTTCGTGATGCCATCTTGCTTGGTGTTATTCACGCTCAGCGTGGCGTTTTGGTCAGCGTTGCCACCGGCAATGTTTACCCCGTTGGTGAAGATGGTGCCCTGACGGTAAAAGTTCTTGATGTTGTCGGGGTAAGACTGGTAGGGCAGCAGCGAGCCATCGGTCAACTGCAGGCCGTTGGCCAGCGTGGGAGCCGTGCCAAAGCGCGGGCCAAAGGACGCCGCACTGTTAGCCGTGTAAATGTCGCCCAAGCCCCCGGTGGTGGTTATCACGCCGTTGCTCCCCTGTCCGTAGTCGCTCTGCAGACGAGCCAAGCCGTACACATTCTGCACGTTGAAGCTCGATGTAGCCGTTACTTCCAGCTTCTTGTTGGCACTGCTGCCGTTTTTGGTGGTGATAATGACGGCACCAGCGGCTGCACGCGAGCCGTAGAGGGCCGCCGCGGCCGGACCTTTCAAAATGTTGATGCTGGCAATAGTTTCGGGGTCGATGTCGAGAGCCCGGTTAGAGGTCTGGGCCGCCCCCAGCGAACCCAAGCCCGCGCCACCCAAGCTACGGTCCAAGTCGTTGCTAATCGGAATGCCGTCCACCACAAACAAGGGTTGATTGGTGTTCTGCAGCGACGTGATGCCCCGGATGTTGATGTTGGTGGAAGCGCCCGGCAGGCCGCTGGCCGTGGTGATGTTCACCCCGGCCACTTTGCCTTGCAGCGAGCTCAGCACGTTCGGCTCCGATTTCTGCGAAATCTGTTCGGCCTTGATTTGCTGAGTGGAGTAGCCCAGCGAACGGGTATCTTTCTCGATGCCGAGTGCGGTTACCACTACTTCGCTCAACTCTCTGGTATCCTGTGCCAATACCACGTTTATCACCGATTCGCTTCCGACGGCCCGCTCTTGCGTAGCCATACCCACCGAAGAAAATACAAGTGTTGCGCCACTCTCGGGCACGGTCAGGCTAAAGGAGCCGTTTGCATTTGTGGAAATACCATTGGTGGTGGCTTTGACCAGCACCGTTACACCCGGCAAACCTTCGCCGGTCTTCTGGTCCGTTACCCGCCCCGAAACGGTACGCGTTTGTGCCAGCGCCCCGTGGAGTAGAGTAAACATGAGCATTAGGCTCATGAGTAAGATTTTTTTCATGGACAAATGTTTAAAAAAATTTAAATGAGTGAAGTGGGTGTTGCCAAAATTACGGTAGAATTCGATAATGCTAATTACAAAACTAATCTTTAGCGGATAATGTTGAAATTATTCCACAAAACCGTGTGATTTCTGGCAGCAAATGTTAAAGGCAAGTAGCAAATAATCTGCAGTTTAAAGGCAGTTGGCTTGGGCGGTGTTAGTGTTGGCAAGTAGACTTAAGCTTTGACTGTTACCGAAATCTTTTCCCGTTATCGGTTTGGACGGATGGTTAAAAACGTCAACTCCGAGGCACTAACCGATACCGAACGGGAGCGCCAGCATCGCGGCTCGCTTATTTGAATGTGGCAACTGCCGCGTACGGGGCCGTGGCACGAATGCCGGTGACCACGCCCGTAACCCCCGTGGTGGTGAGCGGGGTTATCACAATGCGCCGGCCGTCGCTCAGCACGTACTCAAAAGTAAAGATTATGGCATCGCCGTTCAAAATGCGGTTGTTGGCCGTGGGTGACGTGGCCTTAATGGGCGTGGGCGGGGGCGTTGCAGGCACCGTCACAGGGGGCGGGTTGTTGGTCAGGTAGAGGTCGGTGAGGGCTTCCTGGCTGTTGATGGTGACCGTGGCGGGGAAGCTGGTCAGGTCCTTCACCTTTACCCGCGGCCCTACGGTGCCGCGCGCGAAGCTTTTATATACTTCCACCGTGGCAAGTTGCACGCCTTCTACTTGGGTTGGATTCACAGTGAACTCGAAGACGGGCCGCGTAGGGTTGCTTGCCTCGGGAGCCCGGGCGGATGCGAACGTAAATACGTTCTTGGCCGGGTTGATTTCGGGCAGGATGAGCGGCAGGCTTTCCACGGCCGGCTCGGGAATACGGGACTGTTCGCGGCAGCCGCTAAGGGCGCCAGCGAACGAGGCCAGCGACACCAGGCTAAACACTAAATTTTTCATGAACTATCAGCTGAAAATGAAGAAGGAGGCCTATTTATCCCAGAAAATCCGGTCTCTCACGAGGTTGGGCTGCGTCTGGGGGCCGTTGGGGTTTACCAGCAGGTCGCTGATTGGGTAAGACATCCGGCGCGGAAAAGCCCCCAGCGACTGCGTAATGGGGTCGTTGTCGTCGAGGATGCCCCGGGCGGGGTCGGCGTTGCCCGGCACCTTGATGCGGGGGTGGTAGGTGCGCCGGAAGTCGGTGTACATGTCCACGCCGTAGCCAAAGCTGGCCACGTACTTCTCGTACATCAGCACCTCGAGCTTGTCGTCAAGCGTCACCCCGGGCGCGTTGAAGGCTGCTAAGGCCGCCGCTTTGTAGCTGGCCACCCGGGCCGGGTCCATGGTCGGGCTGCCGTCGTCGGTGGCAATTTTGTCGACTTTGCCAAAGGAAGCGTCGATGGCTTCCCCTAAAGCGGCGGTGGCGGCGGCGTTGTTTTGCAGCACTGTCAGCTGAAGCTCGGCCTCGGTGTACTTGCGGCTAAAGTAGGTGTGCAGGCGCTGGGCCACCAAGCCTTTGCCTGGCACGGTGCCCGCCGCCCCGCCGACAACGCCGGCAATGCCGCCCCGGCCGTCGTCGTAGCGGCCCCCGATGGGGTAGAGGCCGGGCAACGTTATTAAGTTGCCGGCCGCAGCGTTTGACGCCGTGCTGACGCTGCCGAACCGAACCGACACAAAGTTGCCAAAGGAGAAATCCTGCCCCGCCACGCTGCCCGCCACCTGGGGGTAACCCGTGACCTGGTTGTAGAAATAGTAGGGAATGCGCGGGTCCGAGATGCTGCGAATAGTGTCGCCAGGAGCGGGCGTGTACCGGCCGCCCCGCATACTCAGAAAAAAATTCGGGTTGATGCGGTTTTCGCGGCCCGAGCTGCCGTAGTCGGCGATGAAGCCCAGGTTGCGGTTGTCGTGGGTGATGGACTTGCCGTACGGCAGCTCAAAGTCCTCGCCGTTGCGAATGAGCCCGTTGGTGGCGGCCAGGGCCAGGAGCGGGGCCACCTCGCCGGCCACGTTTCGGGTTTTGCGGATTTGGTTGTACAGCTTCAGCTTGAGGCTGAGGCCGAACCGGACCCATTTCTCTTTGTCGCCTCCATAGATGAGGTCGGCTTTGGCCAGCCCGGGCACCGTTGCGGGCCTGGCCAGGTTGGCGACGCCTTCGTCGATGAGCGCAAACAAGCCCTGAATGCCCGGTCCCCCGTTGTAAATTGTTTCGTCGATGTCGAAGCGCGGGGTGGTGAGGCCGGCAGTGCCCTTGAGGGCCTCCGTGTACGGGAGGCTGCCCCACAGGTCCACCATTTGGCTGAACACGAAGGCCCGCTGCAGTTGGGCGATGCCCACGTAGGTCCAGCTCTGCTCGGCCGTGCCCTGCGTGATTATCTGCTCGTTGTTGACGAGCACGGAAGAGTACAGCGACGACCACTCGTTCGAAAACGCGTCGCCGTCCTGCTGGAAAGTGCCGATGCCGCGGCCGTTGGCCAGCTGCTGCATCAGCGCCATAGTGTACTGGCTCATGCCCGAGGGGCTATTGCCTAAGGCCGCGGCCATCGACACCTGAGTGACGGGCAGCAGCGACAATAGCTCCGCCCGGATGGGCAACAGTGGGTTCACGTTCACGTCGTAGAAGTCCTTGCAGCCAGGAGCGGCCGCCAGCACGCCCAACAGCGCCAGAGCGCCGGGAATTTTGCGAAATTTCATATGCTTAGAAAGTACCAAAGTCGTGGATTAGAAGGTCACCCGCATGTTCACGCCGTAGCGGGTCGTGGTGGGCGCGTTCGTGTACTCGAAGCCCTGCTGGTTGCTGGCGCCGAAGGTGCTGGTTTCGGGGTCAAAATTGCTGTGCTTCGGAATGTTGGGCGAGTACCGGTACAGGTTGCGGCCCGACAGGGAAATGTTGATGAGGCCGAACGGCGTTTTTTCCAACAGGGCCTTGGGCAGGTCGTAGCCCAGGGAAAGCTCGCGCAGGCGCACCGTGGTGCCGTCGTATATTGACTGCTCGTCGTAGGCCCCGATGGCGGCCGAGCCGGCCCCAAAATAAAGGTCGTTTACCGAAATGACCGTGCTATTGGGAATCGATAAGCCATTCGCGTCGCGGATGGGCAGCTTGGTGTCCGGGTTGCCTTGCACACCATTTATAATCACCAAACGGTCCCGGTTTTCGGTGTCCCTGGTTGCGCCGCGGCCAAGCTCCTGTTGCAGGGTGGTGGAGTACAGGTCGCCACCCTTGCGGTAGTCAACCAACGCATTCAGGGTGATGCCCTTGTAGGTGAACTGGTTAATGAATCCCATGATGAACTGCGGGTTCGGATTGCCGATGATTTTGTTTGCGCCCTGAATCAGGCGGCCCGTGGCAGGATTAACCAAAAAGTTGCCTTTTTCGTCGCGAGCGGCCGACGAGCCGAAGATGACGCCGTAGGGCTGCCCGGCGATGTGCACGCCACCGGGTCCTCCGATGAAGGTCGAGCCGGGGTCAATCGGAAGCTGTGCAATCTTGTCCTTGCCATCTCCCAAGTTCTCCACAATGTTTTTGTTGTGGGTGAAGTTGAAGGTGCTGCTCCAGCGGAACCCGCGAACTTCAACCGGAACCAGGGTCAGGGCGACTTCGAAGCCCTTGTTGGAAATTTTCCCAAAATTGGTCCACCGGGAGCCGTACCCGGTGGAGGCGGCCGTGAATTGGCGCACGATTTGGTCGGTTGAAATCTTGTCGTAATAAGTCGCATTCAGGGCGACGCGGTTGCGGAACATCGCGACTTCGGTGCCCACTTCCAGCTCGGTCGAGAATTCGGGGGTCAGGCCCGGGTTGTTAATCTCATTGCTCAGGGCCAAGCCGGCCACGCCGTTGAAGGGGAAGGCGCTGTTGCCCGTGTTGTTGCCGTACTGCGGGTTGATGCTGTACGTAGGGGCCCCGCTCCGGTAGGGGGGGGCGTCGCGGCCCACGCGGCCGTAGGCGGCGCGCAGTTTCAGCAAGTCCAGCCAGGAGGCGTTCAGGGCCAGGGCTTCGTTGAGCACCAGCGAACCGCTCACGCTGGAGTAGAAGAACGCGCGGCCGCTCTGCCCGAACACGCCGTTACGGTTGAGCGTCGACGACCAGTCGTTGCGGCCGGTGACAGTTAGGAAGGCCCAGTTCTTGTAGCCCACGGTCACGTTGGCGAGCAGGCCCATCAGGCGGCGCTTGGAATAGTTGTAGCCGTTGGTGTTTTTCTGCTCGGTGTTTTCGATGTTGTCGATGCCGAACACGATGATGGGCCCGCCGGTGTAGGACAGGCCCTCAAACTTGCGCTGGTTGATGTTCTGGCCCACGCTGGCCGTCAGGCTGATGTCCTCGGTCAGGTTTTTGTTCACGTTCACGAGCAGGGTCTGCTCCAGCTCCGTGTTCTGGAAACTGTCCTCCAACACGTTGCCCAGGCCGCCGTAGCCCACCGAGCCAGGCCGCACGGTGGTGCGCCGGAAGTCGGTGTAGGTGTTCACGCCGCCCGTATACGTCACCGACAGCCAGTCCTTGATGGCGTAAGCCAGGCCCACGCTGCCCACCACGCGGTCGACGCGGGACACGTAAGTGTTGTTTTCCGTCGACCAGATGGGGTTGTCGGCCTGCGCCGTGAGCCAGGCAAACTGCGAGGCCTTGGTTACGGGGTCGATGTAGGGCAGGCCCTGCAAATCCAGGCTGCGGGTCAGAAACAGGATACGCGCGAAGGCCGAGTTGCTGCCAAACGCGTTGTTTGCGCCCAGCTGCGGGCCGTGCTGCTCGCTGTTGGTGTAGGCCACGTTGCCGTTCACCGTGAACTTGCTGAAATGGCCCGAGCCGCCGGCGCTCACGTTGTTGCGGATGAAGGACGAGTTGGGGATGATGCCCTGCTGGTCGGCCCGCGATAGGATAGCCGTGAACGAGGTGTTGTCGTTGGTGCCGCTCAGCGACACCGAGTTTTCAAACAAGTGGCCCGTCTTGAAATAGTCCTTCACGTTATTAGGGTAGGCCTGGTACGGAATCAGGGTGCCCGCCGGAATGTCCGGAAAGTTGGGGTTGCCCTGCTGCGGGTGCAGGATGGTGGTGGGGGCCTGGGAACTCCCAAACTTGGGGCCCCACGAGCCGTTCGCGCTGCTCTGCACAAAGTTGGCCCCGGCCCCGTAGCTGTTCTGGTAGTCGGGCAGGCCGGCAATTTTTTCAATTGAGTAGCCCGTGGTGTAGCCAATTTGCACGCCTTTGGCGCCGCGCTGGCCGCCGCCGCCGGTTTTGGTGGTGATGACGATGACGCCGCCCGCCGCCCGCGACCCGTAAAGGGCCGCCGCCGCGGCGCCTTTCAGCACGTTGATGGTGGCGATGTTGTTCGGGTCCACGTCGGAGGTGCGGCTGGAGTAGCCGGCGCCGTGCACTAGGGAGTTTTCCGAATCGGTTTGGGTGTTGTCGTACGGCACGCCGTCCACAATGAACAGCGGCTCGTTGCTGCCCAGCAGCGAAGTGTTGCCCCGGATGGTGATGCGCGACGAAGACCCTGGCACCCCGCTGGAGCTGACGATGTTCACCCCGGGCACCTTGCCCGTCAGGGTGCGCAGAATGTCCGGTTCCGACTTCTGCACGACCTGTTCGGCTTTCACCTCTGACACGGCGAAGCCCAGCGCCCGCTTCTCGCGCGAGATGCCCAGAGCCGTCACCGTCACTTCGTCCAGTTGCTTGGTGTCCACTGCCAGGGCGGCGTCAATCGTGGCCGCGGGGCCAATCGGTTGCTCGACCGTGACGAAGCCCAGAAATTTGAACTGCAGCGTGGCCGCGGTGCCGGCCACGTTCAGGGCGTAGCGTCCGTCGGCGTCGGTGGCGGTGCCGGTGGTGGTGCCCTTCACGATGACGCTCACGCCCGGCAGGCCCTCGTTGGTACTTCTATCGATGACACGGCCCGAAATGGGTCGGCTTTGGGCCCAGCTCCGCCCCACACAGGTCAGCAGCAGCAGCAGGCTTAAGAGTAAGGTTTTCTTCATTTAGGTGAAAAGGTTGAGAGGAGGAGAAAAACAAAAGAAGAAAAGAGAGATGGGGTTCAAAAGCTGAAAGTACGGCGTTTTGTCGAAAATTCACCGCACTGCGTTTTCAACAATTATCAGTTGCCTTGTATACCAAGGCTTTTTATCAAGGGCGACATCCGCCCTGCGCTCGGAGTTAGGACTGATGCTTCGCCACCAGTAATTGCACACGCAAGGCCCGACCGGCGTGAAGAAACGGGAAAGAAACACCAGTGAACAACCGGGTAATGGGTCTGGCAAAGGCAACGAACGGCAACCGAAAGAAAAAGCGGCTTGTACCACGAACCTTTCAGCTGCATCACCGGCAGCGGTATGGCCGCTGGCATGCCCATCCGTAGGCCCCCCGGGTTGCTCTGACGGATGGATGCCGATGTTACCCACGAAAATTTCGCCTCAATATGCTTCTCCGACCATTGCGGACCAACTCTTTTAGATAAGTGTTACTTATCTTTTAAGGAAACCCTGCTCCGGACCCTAAATCGGTTCGTCCTTCAAAGCTGGGAGCGACGGGAGCAGGCAGGCTTGTTGTGGTGCCTTGCACAACGGCTCGGTAGACAGGTTAAAAATATGGTATGAGGGGCAGCATATATTAAAATAAAGAACTAACAGACAGAATATTAACTTGAAAATAAATCAATTGTACTCCATTGATTTGTAAAGCTTGCTTGGGTTCAAGCACTTCGATTGCCCAAGAGCATGTGCAGAGTGTGCGCTCAACACGAGCGCCGAATACGCCGCACCTTGCCTTTCATGGCAGCAAATTTACCGGCCTGTTTCGCGGGGCAGGAGCGGCAAAATGTTGGCGTAACACCGAAACTTGTAATACCTTGCCGTCAAATTCCTCCTCAAAGCAAAGTTTTCATTATTTCCAACAACCCATTTCTCCATTCACTCACCACTTTTCCTTTTTCATGAAACACTTCTTTTTCATGGTCGTCATGCTGATGACCTGCCTGTTGCAGCAGGCTTACGCACAGAACAGGGCCCTGTCGGGGCGGATTACGGACCGGGCCTCTGGCCAGGGCCTGCCCGGGGCTACGGTTCTCGTGAAAGGCACCACCATCGGCGCATCTACGAACGCCGACGGTTCATTTTCGCTCAGCGTACCCACCACGGCCACTACGCTTAGTATCAGCTCCATCGGCTACACCGGCCTTGAGCAGCCTATTGGCGACAACTCCACCTTCACCATTGCTTTGGCATCCGATGTGAAGCAACTGGGCGAAGTTGTGGTAACCGGCGCCCTCGGTGTGCAGCGCCAGGCCCGCGAAATTGGCTACGCTACCGCTACCGTCGACACGAAAGACCTTACCCAGGCACGCGTTACGAACGTTACCAACGGCTTGGCCGGCAAGGTCTCGGGCCTGCAAATCCAAACGCTTTCGGCTGGTATCAACCCTAGCGTGCGGGTTACCCTGCGCGGCAACCGTTCGCTGACCGGTGAAAACCAAGCCTTGGTGGTGGTCGACGGCGTGTTGTCCACTTCGGAAGTGCTGACCGCCCTCAACCCCGACGACATCGACAACATCACCGTGCTAAAAGGCGCCAATGCGGCGGCGCTTTACGGTTCGCAGGCTACCAACGGCGCTCTGATTATTACCACCAAACGGGGTGGTACCACGCCTACGGTCACCTTCTCGCACACCTCGCAGTTGGAGCAACTGTCCTTTCTGCCCAAGCTGCAGTCGGAATTCGGCCTAGGTGCTCAGGACTACAAGGACCAGTACCCCGTGTTCCCGACGGACCCCGATGACGTGACTAATGCCGACTACTCCGCGCAGTACAATCCTTACGAAAACCAGCAGTTTGGCCCGCGTTTCGACGGGTCGCAACGGCACTTGGGTCTGGAATTAGAAAATCACCACATTCAGACCATGCCTTACATCGCGCGTCCCAACGAGCGTCGCGACTTTTTCAACACGGGCTACCAGACGCAGAACGGCGTGTCCTTCTCGGGCGGCAACGACAAGAGCAAAATCTTTGTCTCGTACCAGAACACGCACAACAAAGGCATCATCCCCCGCGATGTGTTCCAGCGCAACACGTTCCGCCTGAACGCATCGCAGGAACTGACCAGCAAGCTGACGGTGGGCTTTAATGCCTCGTACTCGCAGAAGCTGGTGGACGCCACGTCGAACCTAGACCGCGACAATTCGGTGTACTGGAACGTTATCAACACCTCGGTGCAGGTGCCCATCACCCAGTACAAAGACTGGCGCAACGATGAATTTGCCAACCCGAACGGTTACTACAACGAGTATTACAGCAACCCGTACTTCACCATCGATAACAACCGCACCAAGCTGCGGGAGAATTACTTGGTGGGCAACATCGACCTGGGCTACAAGCTGACCGACTGGTTGAGCGTGCAGTACCGCTTGGGCGCCACCGTCGTGAGCCAGTCGAACCAGAACGCGCAAGACAAGTTCCTGTTCGACCCCTACGTTTCGGCCCGTGGCCGTCGCGACATCAACGGCTTCGTATCGGAACTCGCCAGCGACCTGACCCGTCTCAACTCCGACTTTTTTGTCAACATCAACAAAACCTACGGCGACTTCTCCACGAAGCTTATCCTGGGTAACAACACCCAGTCGGGCAACTCGCGCTACGTGGCCACCAACTCCACGGCGTTGTCCGTACCCGGCCTGTTCAACCTGGAAAACCGCGTGGGCAACCTGCAGGGCACCCAGCAGTCCTACCAGTACCACCAAACCTCGCTGTTTGGTGACCTGACCGTGGGCTACAAGGAGTACTTGTTCCTGCACGCTTCGGGCCGCAACGACTGGACGTCCATCCTGGCTAAGCAGAACCGTTCGTTCTTCTACCCCAGCGCCGACGTGTCGTTCATCTTCACGGATGCCATCCCGGCGCTAAAGGATGCTTCGTACATCGACTACGGTAAACTTCGGGCCGGTATTGCCCGCGTGGGCCAGGCTAACCTTTTCTCTACTGCCCGCCCCGGCGTGGCCAACTCGTTTGGTGCTTACTCGCTTGACCCCTTCTTTCAGTTGGGCAGCGGTTTTCCCTTCGGTTCGCTCACCTCGTTCTCGCAGAGCAACACCTACGTATCGCCCGACCTGAAGCCTGAATTTACCCGTTCCATTGAAGTGGGTACGGAACTCAGTTTCCTGAAGCGTCGCGTGGGCTTTGCTGCCACCTACTACAAGCAGAACACCACCAACCAAACCATCAACGCTGGCATTTCCCGCGCTTCGGGCTTCGGCCAATTCTTGCTGAACGCTGGCGAAGTGGAAAACAGCGGGGTAGAGCTTGACTTGAACCTGACGCCCATTCAAACCGAAAGCGGCTTCACTTTCAAAATCGGCGCCAACTACAACTACAACCAGAACAAGGTGCTCTCGATTGCGCCGGACGTAAACGAGCTAGCCATTTCCAACACCGGCGGCAACGCCGTACTGTATGCCATTGTGGGCCAGCCCTTCCCGGTGCTGAAAGGCTCTTACTACGTGCGTGACGACCAAAACCGGGTGATTGTGGACGAAAGCCGCGACGCCGCCGGTGACCTGCTGGGTTATTTCCCCCGCAAATCGGCCGACCAGAAAATTCTGGGCAACACGCTGCCGAAGGATAAGTATGGCTTCAACACCAGCTTCTCCTACAAGGGCATCACCTTGGCGGCCCAGGCCGAGTACCGCACCGGCTACGTGGTGTACCACTCCATCGGGGAAAATCTGGACTTCACGGGTGGTTCGCAGCGCAGCGCGCAATACGGCCGCGAGCCGTTTGTGTTCCCCAATTCGTCGGTTCTGCAGGCCAACGGCTCTTACGCCGCCAACACCGACAAGCTGACTCCTGGCGGTTCGGAGTTCTGGGCTAACGCTGCTTACAATACCACGGTGGCTGAGAACTACGTTACCAAGGGCGACTTCTTCAAACTGCGGGAAGTATCGTTGAGCTACAACCTGCCCGCCAGCTTATTGTCGAGCACGGGCTTCATCAAGGGCGTAGGACTGAATCTTTATGCCCGGAATTTGTATACCTGGGTACCCAAAGAAAACGTGTACACGGACCCGGAGTTTAGCTCGGCCGGCAGCGGGGTTATCAACCCCACTGCCGCTGGTAACAGCTCGGCGAGCAACTCGTCGAGCGGCGCCAATTCGAGCAATGCCATTGGCATCAACAACATTCTTCAGACGCCGCCTACCCGTTTCTACGGTGCGAGCCTTTCTGCAACTTTCTAATCTCAACTATTTATGAAGAACCTTTTTAAGATTCTTGTGGCGTGCTCGGTTACGGCGCTCGCAACGGGATGTGACTCGTTCCTCGACGTCAATCAGAACCCCAATAACCCGCTCACGGCCACGGCCGACGCCATCCTGGCCCAGTCCCTGAAGGTGACGGCTGATAACTACTCCATCGATTACAACCCCTACGCAGCCTTTGCCGTGGGCGAAGTGGCCAAATCGGGCACGGTGAATGGCTACCAGGAAGAGCGCACGTACAACTACAGCAGCCAGTACGGCCAGGCGCTTTTCAACAACGTCTACGACAACCTGTACGACTACGGCCTCGTGGAGAAGCAGGGAAAGGCTAACAATCAGCCGGACCACGCCTCGATTGCCAAAATCATGAAAGTGTACAATTTTCAGTTGCTGGTGGATGAATACGGGGACATTCCGTATACCGACGCACTGCAGGGTGGAAACAACATAACGCCAAAATATGACAAGGCTGACGTTATCTACAAAGACTTCATTGTAAAACTGGATGCGGCCATTGCTGAAATCACCGCCAATAGCGCCAGCACCACCAAGCGCACCGTTGGCGGCGAAGACATCGTCTTTGGCGGTAACATGGCCAACTGGATTCGTTTTGCTAATTCGTTGAAGCTTCGTATCCTCATGCGCCAGTCCAGCGGCGATGCGGCTCTCCGAACGTATGTACGCACCGAAATGGCCCGACTCCAGACCTCGGCAGCGGCTAGCGGTGGTTTCATCACTGCGGATGTGCAAGTGCAGCCTGGCTACTTGCAGTCGGAAGCCCAACAAAACCCCTTCTGGAACCGCTACCGAGCTTCAGCTGCGGGTACGTCTTCTATCGAGCGTTACTACACGCTGCCTACCCGCTATATCTTAGCGCAATACAACCTGAACCACGACCCCCGTGGGCCCCGCATTTACAGAACCAGCGGTGGCCGCTTTGTGAGTGGCGCAACGTTGGGTGAAAACCTGCCTCCCTTGGGAAACGCGGCTACCCGGTTCCTTGACGGGGGTGGGGTTTTCAAAGGGCTGGATGCACCGGTTCCATTGATGCTGAAGGCGGATGATTTGTTTACGCAGTCGGAAGCCAAGTTGCTCAACTTCTTCACCGGGGGTGAACCAGCTGCCAAAACGGACTTTGTGAATGGTATCACTGCTTCGTTTGCTTATTTCTACACAACAGGCCCGAGCCGTCGTAGTGGAGCATCCGATTCGTCCGCTTTTACGGCGGCCAAAGTGACCAAGTACACCAATGCCAACTTAACGAACGGTTTGGTAAACTGGGATGCCCCCACCACCACCACTCGCGATGGCATTGACCCACTCTTTGCAACTCCGCTAACCGCTCCCCGCACCGTTTCGAAGCAGGAGAAAATCATTTACCAAAAATACTTAGCGGTGAATGCGGTGGCGAGCACCGAAGCCTGGGATGACTACCGCAGGACGGGTTTCCCCAAGTTCCCAGCCTCGCTGCAGTCCATTTCAACTCGTACCGACCGGTTGCCGGTTCGGTTGCTGTACCCCATCACCGAGGTTACCTCGAATGCTAGTAACCTGGCGCAGGTGGGAGCAATCAGTCAGTTTACGTCCAAAATTTTCTGGGATGTCCTAGACTAGAGGCGATGTAAATACCACGGCAATAAAAAAGGAGGCTGGATTCAGCCTCCTTTTTTATTGCATACACGGGGCTACCGAGTTAAAAAAGGCCTCTCTGGTTTTAGAGAGGCCTTTTTTATTGGAGCCACAGGTGGTTCAACAAAAACAAATCTTAACTCTGCATCAAAAAGCCTTTGATGTACTCGTCTAAGTCCCCGTCCAGCACGTTTTGCACGTCGGTGCGTTCGATGCCGGTACGAAGGTCTTTGATGAGCTTGTAGGGATGGAGCACGTAGTTGCGAATCTGGGAGCCAAAATCGATGCGCTTCTTGGTGGCTTCCACTTTGTCGCGCTCGGCGTGGCGCTTGTCCATCTCAATTTGGTAAAGGCGCGACTTGAGCATGCGCAGGGCGTGCTCTTTGTTCATGAGCTGGCTGCGCTCAATCTGCACGGCGATGATGATGCCCGACGGCGCGTGGGTGAGGCGCACGGCAGTTTCTACCTTGTTCACGTTCTGGCCGCCCGCGCCGCCGGCCCGGAAAGTGTCCCAGGAAATGTCGGCGGGGTTGATGTCGATGGTGATGGTGTCGTCAATGACCGGATAGGCAAACACCGACGCGAACGACGTGTGGCGCCGGCCGCTGCTGTCGAAGGGCGACATGCGCACGAGACGGTGCACGCCGATTTCGCTCTTGAGGTAGCCGTAGGCAAAGTCGCCGTCGATTTCGAGCGACGCGGACTTGATGCCCGCGCCTTCGCCGGGCTGGTAGCTCACCTGGCGCACCCCGAAGCCGTGGCTTTCGGCCCACATGATGTACATGCGCATGAGCATTTCGGCCCAGTCCTGGCTTTCGGTGCCGCCGGCGCCGGGGTTGATGTCGATGATGGCCGAGAGCTGGTCCTCCTCGTCGGAGAGCATCCGCTTGAATTCCAACTGCTCTACTTGTTTGAGGGTCGCGTCGTAGTCGGCCTGCATTTCGGCCTCGGACACGTCGCCTTCGCGGTGGAAGTCGAAGAGCACCTCGGTGTCGGCCAGGGCTTGTTGCACGGCCTCGTAGTCGTCGGTCCAGGTTTTGATGGCCTTGATTTCGCGCAGCGTTGTTTCGGCGGCCTTGGAATTGTTCCAGAAGCCGGGGGCGGTGGTTTGCGCCTCGGCGGTGGCTATTTGTTCTTTGCGGGCATCGTAGTCAAAGATACCTCCTCAGGGCCTCGGCGCGGCCCTTCAAGTCCTTTATCTGGTCTTGGGTCATGGGTGGGAAATGAGTGAAGCGGGGCCGAAACGGGCGCCGCGGTGAATGGGGTGCCGCAAAAGTACCGCTTTCTGCCGCGGCCGGTGTTTGCGGGGCACTCCGGGGCGACGCAAACAGTAGCCAGGCAATTTTACTTTAGCTTAGGGGCTTTATCCGCCGTATAAGCCCAACCCTGACCGACACGGCGCACTTGGCCGCCTTCGGGCTTCTGCCTGCGCTCCGCTTATGACCAACGAAGAACTGAAACGGGATTTCGAATCTGCGCGCATCAAGCATGTGCATTTTAAAAGCAAGCTGCGTTCTTTCCTGTTTGGCAACGCCGGTTCGGAAGGGCCCCTGCGCGACCCTGAGCAGTGCGGCCTGGGCTTGTGGATAGCCAACCGGATGCGCGGTGCCGGGCCTTGCGCGCACCTGCCCGAAGCCCGGCAACTCGACCGGCAGCACGTGCGCATTCACGGCGAAGCCAACCGGCTGATGGACTTGTACCAGGCGGGCCGAATAGACGAGGCGGAGGCCGGGTTCGAACCGGTGGAGGCCATTGCCAACGAGATGCTGGCCTTGTTTCAAACCATGGAGGAAAAGCTGCGTACCGAGGCCAGAACGTAGCGCTGCCGCGCCTGTGCATGAAAATTACGCTCACCACCAAGTTGTTTGCCGGATTTGTGCTGCTGCTGGCGCTGTTTGCGGCGGTGGTGCTGTTCTATTACCAACTGGCCGGGCAGGTGCTGCGCAACGCGCAGCAAGTGGAAGCCTCGCAGCAGGTATCGGGCCAGGCCGCGATGCTGCTGCGCAACACCATCGACATGGAGACGGGCTTCCGGGGCTACTTGCTCATCGGCGACGAGCAGACCCTGGAGCCGTACTACCGCGGCGAGCGGGAACTCGTCGACCGGTTTGCGCAGCTGCGGGCGCTGGTCATCGCCACCCCCGGGCAGGTGAAGCTGGTGAACCAAACCCAGCGCCTGTACCAGCAGTGGTCGGGCTACAGCCATTTGCTGGTGGCCGAAAAGCGCGAAGCCCGGCGGCGCAACCCGCGCCAACGCGCCCTGGAAGGCCTGCCCCACCACCGCCTCACCGAAGGCCTTGCGGGCAAGCAAATCATGGACAACATCCGCGCCCGGCTGGCGGCATTCGAGGCCCGCGAGGCCCGCATCCGCGGCCAGCTTCGGCAGCGCCGCGACGCCAGCCTGGTGCGCGCGCAGTGGCTGTCGGGCGCCCTGGCCTTCGCGGCCCTGGTGCTGGGGCTGCTGTGGGCCATGTATATTGTGCGGCTGTTTTCGCGGCGCTTGCGGGGCATGCTGGACCTGGCCCAGCGGCTGGCCGGTGGCGACTATACCACGCAGATAGTGGACACCGAGCAAGACGAGGTAAGCGAGCTAACGGCCGCTCTGAACACAATGGCCCGCACCGTGGGCACCAACATCAGCCAACTCGAAAACCGCAACCAGGAACTCGACCAGTTTGCTTACGTGGTGTCGCACGACCTGAAGGCGCCGCTGCGGGGCATCGAAAGCGCCTCGCGCTGGATTGAAGAAGACATGGGCCCGGCCAACCTGCCGCCCCACATTCGGGAATTTCTGGGCCTGATGCGCCAGCGCGTGCACCGGATGGAGAAGCTCATTGTGGGCATCCTGGACCTGGCCCGGGTGGGCCGCGTGGCTCAAGCCAACGAGACGGTGTTTGTGCGCACGTTGCTGCGCGACGTCGTCGACACGCTGAACCCGCCCCCGGGGTTCCGGGTGGAGTTGCCGTTTTTTTTGCCCACGCTCACCACCGATGGCGTGCAGTTGCAGCAAGTGTTTACCAACCTCATCAGCAACGCCCTGAAGTACCACCACCACCCCGCGACCGGCACCGTGACCGTAGGTTGCGACGACGCAGGCGAGTTTTACCTCTTCTCCGTCGCCGACGACGGGCCAGGCATTGCCCCCGAATACCACGAGCGGATTTTTGTTATTTTTCAAACCTTGACCGAGCGCGACACCCTGGAAAGCACCGGGGTGGGCCTGGCCATTGTAAAAAAAATTGTGGAACGGCAGGGGGGGCACATTGGGGTCAAATCGACGGAAGGTCAGGGCGCTAAGTTCATTTTCACCTGGCCCAAGCAGCCGCCCAAGGCATCGGGCTTCGGGGCCGGCATAGCCGCCAAGCCGGTTTCTGCCGTATCCGGTTATTCATAAAGCGACGTTTTGTCGTCGTTTTGCGGGCATATTCCCGTGTTTGTCAATCGCAATACCTATGTCCCCCGACCACCCCACACCCAGCATTCTGCTCGTGGAAGATGACCAAATGGACGTCATGAACGTGCAGCGGGAACTACGGCGTCAGAACATCAACGTGCCCTTGGTGCACGCCCGCAACGGCCGCGAGGCCCTGAAAATGCTTCGGGGCGAGGGCGAAGAGCCCAAAATTGCCAAGCCCGGCGTGGTGATGCTCGACATCAACATGCCGCGGATGAACGGTTTGGAACTGCTCGAAGCGCTGCGGTCCGACCCGGAGTTTGTGGGCTTGAATGTGTTCATCATGACCACCTCCGATTTGGAATCTGACCGGTTGAAAGCCCAGTCCCTGGCCGTGAGCGGCTACATCATCAAGCCGCTGAACTTCGACACCTTTGGCGAAGGCGGCTCGAACGTGGACGGCTTCAGCCTGTTTCTGGACCTGTTAAAAATGAAAGCGTAAGGCCGCGTCCTCGGCGCCTCAAAGCAACCGAAAACCCGGGCGATGGTGCGCACAGGGCCCGTGGGCCCGAATGGCCGCCCGGTGGCTTGGGGTGGGGTAGCCCGCGTTCTGCTGCCAGCCATACGCCGGAAACTCGCGGGCCAAGGCGTGCATGTGGTCGTCGCGGAAGGTTTTGGCGAGGATGGAAGCGGCGGCAATGCTGCGGTAGAGGCCGTCGCCGCCAACGATGCAGGTGTGCGTAAACCCGGGCAGGGAGGTGAACCGGTTGCCGTCGACGAGCAGGTGCGTGGGCGCCACGGGCAGGGCCGCCACGGCCCGGTGCATGGCCAGGTAGCTGGCCTGGGCGATGTTCAGGCGCCCGATTTCGGCCACTGTGGCTTGGCCGACGGCCCAGGCGACGGCTTCGGCGCAAATCTCGGGACGCAACGCCTCGCGCCGCTTGGCCGACAGTTGCTTGGAATCGGTAAGAAACCTGGGGCTGAAATCCGGCGGTAGAATGACCGCGGCGGCGAAAACCGGGCCGGCCAGACAGCCACGGCCGGCCTCGTCGAGGCCGGCTTCGAGGGCTTGGCCGGTGTAGGAGGCGAGTAACAAAGGGCGAACGTTCAGGGGGAGGCCGTCCAAAATTACGGCTTCCCCATATTGCTGGCGTCTGGCATTAATGGCGCCCGGCGGTGCTGCCTTCGTCGGCCGGGTCGGTTTCGCCGCGCCGCTGTCCCTGGCTGTCGCGGGGGCCTTCGTCAATTTCAGCATCTTCGTCGGTACTCACGTATTCGTTGGTGACGGGCCCGAGGCCTTGGGTATGCTGGGCCAGGTCGGCTTCGGCCTGGGCGTGCTTGAGGTTGAACAAGGGGTCGTGCTCGTTGGAGTTGGCCGACGGGTTGGGGGTGGATTTGGGCTGAGCCATGCAACGGCCGGGCCGGAAAGTACGCGGCCGCGGCCACTTGTTACGGGCCAAGCCAGGCCAGGGTTAGCAGCGAAACCTGGCGTGGCCCACGGCTTCCGGCGGGTGTCCGCACCGGGGTTGGGCCACAAAAAAAGGCCGCCGCCCTGGGGCAACGGCCTTAAAGTGGCGGGTCTGGCTTAGAGGTGTCTACCCCACCTTTTCAGCCAGAGCGCCGCCGCACGAGAGGTCCTTCCTTTCCACATTTCCAGCCCGTGCGGGGGTACTTATGATTCAAAGATACGGAGTGGGGGCAGGCAGGCGCAACGTTTTTTGGATAAACCGCTGGGTTTCGCCGGCCAATGGCGGCAACGGCGCGGCAAACGACGAAAAAACTCCTTTTCCCGGATGCCTGCTTTCTAACCTCAACAACCCTAATTTTGAGTGCTGCCAACTCCATCTTCCAAGCAATGCCGCCGCCTGCCGCCCCGCAACACGACCCGACCCACAATCCCTGGCAAACCCTGAGCACCGAAGTGAAGTACCACAACCCGTGGATTTCGGTGCGCGAAGACCAGGTGCTGAACCCGGGCGGCGGGCGCGGCATCTACGGCGTGGTGACGATGAAAAACAAGGCCTTGGGCATCGTGCCCGTCGACGCCGAGGGCAACACCTGGCTGGTGGGGCAGTACCGCTACCCGCTGAACGAGTACAGCTGGGAAATTCCGATGGGCGGCGGCTTGGTGGCCCTCGACATCCTCGAATCGGCCCAGCGGGAGTTGAAAGAAGAAACCGGCCTGACGGCCGCCCGCTGGACGCGCATTGCCCGCTTGCACACCTCCAATTCCGTGACCGACGAGGAAGGCTTTGTGTTTTTGGCCGAAGACCTGACCCAAGGCGAAGTTGAACCCGAAGAAACCGAAGACCTGCGCCTCTGGAAACTGCCCCTGGCCGAGGCCGTGCGCATGGTGATGGACGACCGCATCACCGACGGCGTGAGTGTGGCGGGCCTGCTGAAGGCGGAAAAGGTGCTGGCAAGGCGGTGAGGTGGTGGAATGGTGAGTTTGATGTTCTGCTGGCGCAAGCGGCGCCGCTAGAGCATCAAACTCACCACCTCACCATATCACCTAACTTTGCCAGTATGCGCCACCTGCTTCGTTACCTCGGCCAGCGCCTTTACACCACTTGGGCGGTGCTCTGGTTCATTGTGCCGTTTGTGCTTATCTACCCGGCGCAGTGGTTTTTCAGTCGGCGGCCCGGTGGGGGCGGGGTAGTGCACGCGCTGAACCGGTTTTGGTCGACGCTCTCGATTACGATGTGTGGCATGCCGGTGGAAGTGGTGCGCGAGAGCCTCGCGCCCAACCCGCAGCCTTGCGTGTACGTGGCCAATCACGGCTCTTATGTGGACATCATGATGCTGTTCAAGTACATTCCGGGGTTTCTGAACATGATGGGCAAGGCATCGCTGGCGCGGGTGCCGGTATGGGGCCCGCTGTTTGGCAACGTGTACATCACCGTGGACCGCACCAGCGCCGTGAGCCGGGGCCGGGCGGCGGTGGCGGCCCGGCAGGGCCTGGCGGCGGGCAAGAGCATCGCCATTTTCGCCGAGGGCCGCATTTCGCCCGCCCCTGGCCAGGAACTGCTGCCGCTGCTGGACGGCGCCTTCCAGCTGGCCATCGAAGCCGGCGTGCCGCTGGTGCCCGTGGGGATGCCGTTGAACCACATGTTCATGCCCGACGTGGAAAAAAGCCTGCGGGTCCGTTTCCACCGCCTCAAAATCGTGTTCCACCGGCCCATTGCCACCGCCGGCCTCACCCTGGCCGACGTGCCGGCGCTGAAGCAGCGCGTGGCCGCGCTGCTTACGGCCGACTTCCTGCCCGAAGGGGCCGGAAAGCCCGGTCCCAGCACGTGGCGGGCGCCGGCCGCCGCGGTGCCGGTTGCTGCGCCGCAGCCGGCCAACTCCTAACCCTTCCTTCAACCTTGTTCCTTTCAACATGAGCACTGACCTTGGCACCCTGCGCGGCCTGGCCCACCTGGCCCGCCTCGAATTCGACGCCACCCGCGAGCAGCAAATGCTCGGTGACCTCAACAACATCCTCGATTTTGTGGCCCAACTCGAAGGGCTCGACACCACGGGGGTGGAGCCGTTGGTGCACCTGTCGCAGGAAATCAACGTGCTGCGCGACGACGAAGCCCGCAACACCGTGAGCCACCAGGACGGCCTGCGCAACGCGCCCCGCAAGGACTCGGATTATTTCCGGGTGCCCAAAGTGCTGGAATAGTTGGCGACGATATCACCCGCAACCCGCGCCAAATGGCCTGGCGGGCTCGCCGCACTGGCGGCCCTGGCCGTGGGGCTGGCCCTTTTTTATGCTTTCACGGGGGAAACCAGCGCGCTGCCGGTGCGCCTGGTGCCGCATTTGCAGGCCGTGCCGCTCGCGCTCGACAGCGTGGCCGTGGGCCGGACGTACCTGCCGGTGCAGGTCAGCGGCTTCGTCGTGAGCCTGACGCACGACGTGGCCGGGCCGTTCACCCGGCCGGTGGCCGCGGGCTGGTTCTTGGGGCTGCTGGCCGCGGCGCTGGTGGGCTGGGTGGCGGTGGCCAGCACGCTGGCGCGCACGGCGTTTGTGGTGGCCATGGTGCCGGTCATCTTCTTGCTTATGTCGCTCAACACCGAGTCGTTGGGTATTTTTAATACCAACGAGCGGTACTTGCTGTACTTGATGCTGGGCGGGGTGGGAGGTGGTGCCTTCGGCCTGCACGCCTTTGCGGAGCGCCTGCCGCTGGCGTGGCGCGCCCTGGTTTTGGGGGCCTTGGTAGCGGGGTTGGGCGCGCTGCTGTTTGCCGGCAGCCAGCTTTCGGCCACCGAAACCGCGTTGCAGCTGGCGGCCTACGCCACGCCGGGCGGGGCCGTGCTGGCGGCGTTGCTGGTGCTGTGGGTGGGCATCGAAAATGTTCGGGCCCTGCTGTGGTTCAATACGCAGGCGGAGCAGCCGGGCGGCCGCTTCGGGTTGCTGCCGTTTGTGGCGGCGGGCCTGCTCTACCTCGGGGTTCTGCTCGGATACGTGTGGAACAAGGGGGCCTTGCAGCTATTTCCGGGCGTCGGCCTCGACCCGCTGGTGCTGCTGCTGCCGGCCGTGCTGGCGGGCGGTCTGGGGCTGCGGCTGCGCGCGCCGAGCTACGGGGCCTGGGTGCCCTACGCCCGGGGCGCCGCCGCGCTGTACCCCGTAGTGCTGATGGGGGCGGCCGGATTCTTCGCCTACGCCTTCGCCACGGCCAACACGCCGCTGCTGCTGGTGGCCCGCGACTTCACGGCCCTGGCGCTGCTGCTGCTGGGCGGGGCATTTTTTTTGTATGTCCTCATCAATTTCGGGCCACTCATTCGCCAGCGGCTGCGGGTGTACCGGGTGGTGTTTGAGCCGCGCCGGCTGCCGTTTTACACCGTGTACATCCTGGCGGTGGGGGGCTTGATTATCTTTCAAACCCGCACCAGCTTTACTTGGCCCGACCAAGTGCTGGCCGGGCAATACAATCACCTCGGGGACTTGGCGCGGCAGCAAAGCGAAGCCCAACCCGACGACCTCGGCTTGGCCTTGTTGGCCGAGCGGTACTACGCCGAAAGCGGCGACGTGCTCTACCGCGCCAACCTGCACGCCGAGCTGGGCCGGGCCGCCCTCTACCGCTTCCGGCAGCAGCGCCAGAACGAACTCAACGCCCTGCACCGGGCCCTGCTGCGCGGGCCCAGCGAGAAGGTGTCCTTTCGGCTGGCTGCTTTGTACAACGAGCCCGGCGACTTGTTTGAGGGCCTGGACGTGCTGCGGCGCGGCTTGAAAGCCACGCCCCGCAGCGCCGCCCTGGCCGGCGACTTGGCCCAGCTTTTCGCCCAAACGGCCCTCACCGATTCGGTGGCCTTTTACCTCGACAAAGCCGAGCACTTGGCGCCAAAAAGCTACGCCAGCCGCACCAACCAGCTGGCCTTTCTGCTGAAACAAAACCTGCTGGCACCGGCCGCGAAGTTGGCGGCGGCGTTCAAGCCCACCGCCGCCGAGCCCGCGCTGGCCAGCAACCTGGCGTTGCTGCAACTGCTGACGCCGCCGCGCTCGGCCGCGCAATTACCGGCGACGCGGAAAGCGGACGATTTTGTGGCCGTCTCCGCATTGGACGACGCCTCGTTTGCGCAGCTCTACCACGCGGCCTTGGCCAACGTTCGGGGGGCGAGTACGGCGCTGCTGCCCGTGCTGGCCCGGCTGAACACTGAGCCTGCCAATGCCGCCTACTACGAACAGCTGCTGTTTTTGCAGGCCCTCACGCGGCACGCGGGGGGGCAGGAGCAGGCCGCCCGGCAGCTGCTGGGCCCCCTGGGCGCCGGCAGCAGCGCCACGGCGCGCTACTACCAAAACCTGTTGGGCACCTGGCAGGTGCAGCAGGGCCAGTACGCCACGGCCGCCGACCAGCTGGACCGGGCCGGCGTGGCCGATTCGCTGACCCGGGTGGCAGTGCGGGCCCTCGCGCAGCAAGCCCCGGACGATGCCCGGCCGGGTTTGCCGGCCCGGGTCGGGGCCACTTGGTTGGCGCAAGCCCGGCAGGCGGGCGCGCGCCACCAAGTGGCCGCGGCCGCCGCGTTTTACCAGCGCATTGTGCGGGAAGCCCCTTTCAATGAGCTTGCGGTTCTCGCGGCGGCCGGGTTCCGGGCCCAGCAGCACGACCCGGCGGCGGCTTACGCCGCGTTGCGGGCGGGCCTCGACGAAAACCCTCGCTCGCAACGCCTGTTGAAAGCCTACGTGCTGGCCGCCGCCGATGCCGGCCTGAGCGAATACGCCGCCGACGCCCTGGCCGAGTTGCGCCGGCAGTTGCCGCCGGCCGAGTACGCTACTTTAGCGGCCGGTTACACGGCCCACCAGGCAGCCCGCGCCGCGGCGGCCGCCTCTTTCTCCGCTGCGCCCGCCCTGGCCGCGCCCTTGTTTCCCTAAATTCCTTGCCATGAACCCCAACGTCATCGAAACCACGGACATCGCCAAAAAGTACGTCATGGGGGCCGAGGAAATTCACGCCTTGGTGTCGGTCACCATTCAAATTCCGCGGGGTGAGTACGTGGCGTTCATGGGGCCGTCGGGCTCGGGTAAGTCCACGCTGATGAACATCATTGGCTGCCTCGACACGCCCACGCACGGTCAGTACATCCTCAACGGCCAGGACGTGAGCCGCATGAGCGACAACCAGTTGGCCGAAGTGCGCAACAAAGAAATCGGCTTCGTTTTCCAGAGCTTCAACCTGCTGCCCCGCGCCAGCGCCCTCGATAACGTGGCCCTGCCGCTCATCTACGCCGGCCTGAACAAGCGCGACCGCAACGAGCGCGCCCTCGAAGCCCTGCGCGCCGTGGGCCTGGCCGACCGCGCCTCGCACAAGCCCAACGAGCTGAGCGGCGGCCAGCGCCAGCGCGTGGCCATCGCCCGCGCCCTCGTCAACAACCCGAGCGTGCTGCTGGCCGACGAACCCACCGGCGCCCTCGATTCGAAAACCAGCCACGAAATCATGGACCTGTTCGAGGCGCTCTACGCCAAGGGCAACACCATCATCATGGTGACGCACGAAGAGGACATTGCCCGCTACGCCCACCGCATTGTGCGCCTGCGCGACGGGCTGGTGGAATCCGACGAAGTCAACAAGGAAATCCACACCCACGCCGTGGCCGGGCACTAAAGCAACCGTATGAAAATCTACACCAAGACCGGCGACCAAGGCCTTACTTCCCTCATCGGCGGCACGCGGGTGCTCAAAAGCAGCCTGCGCATCGAGGCGTACGGCACGGTAGACGAGCTGAATTCGCACATCGGCCTGGTGCGTGACCAGGACAGCAACGCGCCGCGCCGGCCGCTGCTGAAAGAAATCCAGGACCGGCTGTTCACCATCGGCTCGGCCCTGGCCGCCGACCCGGAAAAATCGCGCATGAAACTGCCCGATTTGCACGCCGCCGACGTGACGCTGCTCGAAGAAGAAATGGACCGCATGAACGCCGACTTGCCCGAACTGCGCGCCTTTATTCTGCCGGGCGGCCACCCGGCCGTGAGCATGGCCCACGTGGCGCGCTGCGTGTGCCGCCGGGCCGAGCGCCTGGCCATTCACCTGGGCGAAGAGTCCTTCGTGGCCGAGCTGGTCGTCGTGTACCTGAACCGGTTGTCGGATTACCTTTTCGTGCTCAGCCGGTGCATGGCCCACGAATTAGGCGTCGAAGAAGTGACGTGGAAGGCACGACTTTAACTCCGGTTTGGTTTGGCAACTGTTATCCGTTTTTAGCCTGCGTTTGCCGGGGTGGTTGGTGTAATTTTTTTGCCGACCTTTCCTGTGAGTTTACCTTTTCAGTCGCTTAGCAGCCATCCTCCGTACCCGGAAAATCCCACCCACCTCGCACTCTGAATCAGCCCCAATATGATAGACCTTCTCCCCATTCGCACGCAGCGGACCACGGCGTCTCACCTGGCCGAAGTTGACTTCGACCACCTGGAGTTCGGCAAGGCGTTTTCCGACCACATGTTTGCCGTGGACTACCGCGACGGCGAGTGGCAGGAAGCCCAGATTGTGCCTTACGGCGACATGGCCGTGAGCCCCGCCAACTCGGCCCTGCACTACGGCCAGGCCATTTTTGAGGGCATGAAGGCCTACCACCAAGCCGACGGCGGCACGGCCCTGTTCCGGCCCCTCGACAACTGGGCCCGCCTCAACACCTCGGCCGAGCGCATGTGCATGCCCACCGTGCCCGAGGAACTGTTCATGCAGGGCCTGCGCGAATTGATTAAGCTCGACGCCGCCTGGGTGCCCACCAACGCGGGCAGCTCGCTCTACATCCGGCCCTTCATGTTTGCCACCGACGGCTTCATCGGCGTGCGGCCGTCGGAGTCGTACCGTTTTATGATTTTCACCAGCCCCGTGGGCCTGTACTACAACAAGCCCCTGCGCGTGCGTTTCGAGCAGAAGTACGTGCGCTCGGCCGAGGGCGGCGCGGGTTTCGCCAAGAACGCCGGCAACTACGGCGCGGCCATGTACCCCACCAAGCTGGCCCAGCAGGAAGGCTACAACCAGCTCATCTGGACCGACGCCTCGGAGCACCGGTACGTGGAGGAATCGGGCACGATGAACGCCATTTTTGTGCTTGATGGCCGGGTGGTGACGCCCGCCTTGAGCACCAGCATCCTCGACGGGGTGACGCGGCGCAGCGTGCTGCAGCTGGCTCGCGACATGGGCCTGTTGGTGGAAGAGCGCAAGGTGAGCAGCCGCGAAATCATGGACGCCCTGGCCGCCGGCCGCCTCGAAGAAGCGTTTGGCGCGGGCACGGCCGCCACCATCGCGCCCATTGCCACTATCGGCTACGAGGGCCACGACTACGACCTGCCCGCGGTGGGCCCCACCGCCTTCTCGAAGCGCGTGGGCGCGGCCCTGGACGCCATTCGCACCGGCCAGGCGGCCGACACGCACGGCTGGATGGTGCGCGTGTAGGGAAAGCCTGTCATCCTGAGCGGAGCGTAGGACCTTGTCGCCGCTGAACGGTTTGCAGTGATTCGAATAGCGCACTGGTTATAAGGTCCTTCGCTCCGCTCAGGATGAGAGGAGATTTGTGAGAAGAAAGCCACTTCATTCCGAAGCGGCTTTTCTTTTTTGCCCCACCTTTGTAGCCTCAACCTAAACCTGTCCTCCAACCCGTCACTCGTCCATGACCGTTTCCCTGAAAACCGTAACCCTGAACGAAACCCACCGCCGGCTTGGCGCCAAGATGGTGCCATTTGCGGGCTACGACATGCCGGTGCGCTATTCTTCGGACCTCGACGAGCACCACACCGTGCGCCGGGCCGTGGGCATCTTCGACGTGTCGCACATGGGTGAGTTTCGGGTGCGCGGCCCCCGGGCGCTCGACCTGATTCAGCGCGTGACGAGCAACGACGCCAGCAAGCTGGCCGACGGCAAGGCGCAGTATTCGTGCTTGCCCAATCGCGCCGGCGGCATCGTGGACGACCTGCTGGTGTACAAGCTGGCCGATGGGGACTACTTGCTGGTGGTGAATGCTTCCAACATTGAAAAAGACTGGAACTGGATTCAGCAATTCAACACCCAGGGCGTGGAGATGGAAGACATTTCCGACCGCACCAGCCTGTTTGCCGTGCAGGGCCCGAAAGCCCTGGCCGCCCTGCAGCCGCTCACCGACGTGGACCTGAGCGGCATTCCGTACTATTCCTTCGTGCAGGGCACCTTTGCCGGCGCGGCCGATGTCATCATATCGGCCACCGGCTACACCGGCGCGGGCGGGTTCGAGCTCTACATTCCGAACGAAAGCGCCGCCGCCGTCTGGGACAAAATTATGACTGCCGGCCAAGCCTACGGCATCAAGCCCATCGGCCTGGGCGCCCGCGACACCCTGCGCCTCGAAATGGGCTACTGCCTCTACGGCAACGACATCGACGACGCCACCTCGCCCCTGGAAGCCGGCCTGGGCTGGATAACCAAGTTTACCAAGGAATTCACGAACTCCGACGGCCTCCAAAAGCAGAAAGCCGCCGGCGTGCAGAAGAAGCTCGTGGCGTTCGTGATGGACGGCCAGGGAATTCCCCGCGGGCACTACGAGCTGGTGGACGCCGAGGGCCAGAAAATCGGCGACGTGACGAGCGGCACGCAGTCGCCCTCGCTGAGCAAGGGCATCGGCCTAGGCTACGTGAAAAGCGAGTTTTCCGCGCCCGGCACGCCCATTTTCGTGCAGATTCGTGGCAAGAGCCTGCCGGCCACCGTCAGCAAATTGCCGCTGACCAAGGGCACGGAGGAATAGGCTGAACTGCGTATCGTCACCGAATGCCTTCGCTTGACCTTTGTTTTTCACCGGACCTGCTGCCGCTGTACGACCTGCGCGGCAAGGTCGCGGTTGTCGTGGATATTTTGCGGGCCACCAGCACCATTGTCACGGCGCTGGGCGAGGGCATTAGCCACGTGTTTCCGGTGGCCACGCTGGAAGAATGCGCGGCTTTGGGCCAGGCGCAAGGCTGCCTGACGGCGGCCGAGCGCGACGGCCTGCCCGCCGCCGGCTTCGACCTGGGCAACTCGCCCTTTGGCTTTCTGGAAGCGGGGCGGCCCCTGCGCGGGCGGGCCCTGGCCATCAGCACTACCAACGGCACCACGGCCCTGCGCCGCTCGCTGGCCGCCGAGGCGGTGGTGTGCGGGGCGTTTTTGAACCTGCAGGCCGTGGCCGATTTTTGCCGGCAGCAGCGGCGCGACGTGCTGGTGGTGTGCGCCGGCTGGAAAGGCCAGTTCTGCCTCGAGGACACCGTATTTGGCGGGGCGCTGGCCGCCCGGCTGGCGCCCGGTTTCGACGTGCACAACTCCGATGCGGCCCTGGCGGCGCGCCATCTCTGGCAGCAGGCCGAGGCCGATTTACCGGCTTATCTGCTGCAATCGGCCCACGTGCGCCGGCTCAACTCGCTGGAAGCCAGCCAGGACTTTGAATTTTGTATGCAACTCGACACTTACCCCAAGGTGCTGCCGGCGTGGCAGCACGACCGGTTGGTTGACGCTTCGCTCAATGAAGAATGAAGAATGAAGAATGAGGAATTGGAAACGGCTGAAGCAATTCTTCATTCCTCATTCTTCATTCTCAATTTCTCATTATCCTGGTGCCGCTGGCTGTCGCGCTGGGTTTTTTTGGCTAGGTTGCGGGTCAGGGCTTCGGTTAAGTCGACGCCGGTTTGATTGGCCAGGCAAATGACGACGAACAGCACATCGGCTAATTCATCGCCCAGCACGCGGCCTTTGTCCGATTCTTTAAAAGACTGCTCGCCGTATTGCCGGGCAATCAGGCGGGCCACTTCGCCCACTTCTTCGGTAAGAATGGCCATGTTGGTCAGCTCGTTGAAGTAGCGGACGCCAGTGGTGGTTATCCAGGTGTCAACGGTTTGTTGGGCTTCGGCAATGGTCATGGGCATGGGTTCGGGAGGATGTTTGGCGAAACAAAGTGGCCACTACGCGGGCGAGTCGAGCACGATGGTTACCGGCCCGTCGTTGAGCAGGCTCACCTGCATGTCGGCGCCGAAGACGCCCGTGGGCACGGCCTGGCCCAGCTCTGCCGCTACCAGGGCCACGAATTGCGCGTAGAGCGGTTCGGCCACCGGCGGTGGCGCGGCCCCGCTGTAGCTGGGGCGGTTGCCTTTGCGGGCGTCGGCCAGCAGCGTGAACTGGCTCACCACCAGCACCTGGCCGCCCACGTCGAGCACGCTGCGGTTCATCTGGTCGTTTTCATCGCTGAAAATGCGCAGCTGCACCAGTTTGCGGGCCATCCAGGTGAGGCTGGTGGTGTTGTCGGTGGGGGCAAAACCGGCCAGGGCCAGCAGCCCGGGCCCAATTTCGCCCGTGGTACGGCCCTCGACGGTGACTTTGGCTTCGCGAACGCGCTGAATGACGAGACGCATAAATGGAGTACGGAGAGATTTTAGGGGAAGGCGCGCCGCATGTCGGCCGTGCGGCCGACCTTCGTGCCGGCCTAGGCCAGTTTCGCTTATGGTCCGCGCCGCCGCTGCAAATAACGTCTCTTCCTCCGTGAGCTCCGGGCCTTGGTTGGCGGGCGCGCTCGTGCTGGTGGCCTTGTTGCGCTTTTGGCGCCTGCCCGAAACCGGGCCGCTCGACTACGACTCGGTGCGCGACTGGCAGCTGGTGCAGGAGCTGGCGCGCGGCAATTTTGCTCACCTGTTCCACCACGGCAGCCCGGGCTTTCTGTTGTTCTACGCGCCGGTGGCCGTGTTCACGCGGGATTATCTGGTATTTCAAGGGCTCAACGCGGCCTTGGCAGTTGCGGGGCTGGGGGTTTTTTGCGGGTGGGTGGCCCGGCAGGCCCAGCTGCGCGGCCCCGAAACGGCGGGACTGGTGCTGCTGGCCGGCACTTCGTTGCTGCTCACGTTTTCGGGGCGCGATTTCACCATGAATTCCGGCAGCCTGCTGCTGTTCACGGGGCTCGTGCGCAGCCACTTTGCGCGCTTGCAGCGGCCGAACCCGGCGGCCGTAGTGCGGGTGGCGGCGTGGCTGGCCCTGGGGCTGGCCTTCAACTACAAGTTTTTGTTCACCGTGCCCATTCTGGCGGTGTTGGAGGCGTGGCGAGCCGATGGTGTGTGGCGGCATCGCGGCTTGGGGTGGCGCGTGCTGGCGGTGTTGGCGGTGTTGGCGGTGCCCTACGTGGTGCTGGGCGCGGTGGGCGTGGCCGCCGGCCTGCCGTGGTACCGCTGGCTGGGGTTCTACGTGCGAACGGTGGTGCCCGCGGCGCCCAACGCGGCCGGCCGCAGCACCACGCTGCACCTCGATTTGCTGTATTACGTGCAGTATTTGTGGCGCTACGAGTCGCCGCTGCTGCTGGCGGGGCTGGGAGCAGCGGGCGCTTTGGCCTGGCGCAGCCGGCGCTTGGGCGAAGGCCGGCGGGGCCAGCCGCTCAGCCTGCTGGCCTATCTGCTTGTCTGGGCCGGCTGCCTGCTGGCCGGCATGTCGCTGCTGATAAAAGCCCCCCGCGGACTGTTGTTTGCCTACCTGCCCCTGGCGGCGCTGGCGGCGCTCAGCGGCCGGCAGCTGCTGCCGCCGAAACCCTTGCTGGCCCTGCTCGCGCTGGCCGTGGGGCTGAACGTTTACCGGATTCGGCAGGAGCTATATGCGCCTTTGCCCACCCGCTACCCGGCGGTGGCCGCTTGGCTGCAAGCCCACCAGGCAACCCGGGTGGCCAGCACCGTGGGCCAGGGCCTGGCCCCGTACTTGGCCGAAAACCAGTCCCTGCGTGTGATAACCGACGAGCACCAACTGGCTGAATTGCGGCGCGCCGGCTACCAGTACGTGCTGCTCGACGGCTACTGGCGCGTGGCCGGGGTGGCGCATTTCGATTCCTTGCGCGCCCAGCGGCCCGTGGCGGCCTGGCCGGCGCCCGAGCTGCACGCGGCGCTGCTGTTTCTGGAGCACTCCGAATTCACCGGCCTCGGCTTTGCCGCCACGCTGGCCGCCCGGCAGGCCGCCGCGGCCGACTCGCTGCCGCTGCGGCTGTACCGGTTGCAGTAAGCCGGGCAGGGTAGTCCCGCTGCGCTTATTTGGTGGTGGGCAGGCTGTTCACGTCCACCGCCGGTATGTTGGACCGGTAGGCTTTGTTGATGGCCGTGATGAAGGCATTGGCCAGCAGGCCGTTGCCGCGGGGCGTGAGGGTGTAATAATCCAGCGAAAAGAAGTTGCCCCGCACCGGCTCCGCCGAGTACTGCACGCCGCCGACAGAAATAACATTGGCCACTTGGTTGAACAGCGACACGTCCACGTCCAGGGTCCGAAAACCCTGGGAAGCGTCGATGACGGGCAATTTGTACAGCTGCGCCAGCGCGTTGAGGCCGAGCGGTACGTTCGCTACGGTGCCGTCGCTGTTGTTGTAGTTGCTGATGGCAGAGTTGACAAGGTTGAGCTCGGACTGGGCATCGAGCACGTCGGCGTCGCGCAGCGGATTGCGGCTGTCGCGGCCGTAGGGAAGCATCCGGGTGGTGCCGTTCACCACCACGGGCGTGAGCTGGCCCACGTGGGCGAGCGCCGTGGCCAGCACGTAGTCTTTGTCGGAGATGCGCTGGGCTTGGCTGGGGTTGAACGGGGACTCGATGTAAACGTTGGCCGTGTCACCGAACTGCGCCTGCAGGCGCGTTTCCAGCTTGTCGCCCTTGCCCAGCCGCAGCAGCGGCAGCGACGTGATGGCGGGCAGCTTGGCGATGATGCCTTGCCGACCCCCTGCCGTGAGCACGTCCAGTATTTTTTTGGCGTTGAGCTTCATTTGGTTGGCGAAGGCGGCGGTGGGCGCCGCCCCGCACTGGCCGCCGCTGCGCACGTAGGGCATCAGGTCGTCGAGCCCTTGAAAAAAGGTGAAGAACGTGGCCGAAGCGGCGGCCGTGGCCACGGCCTGCAGGTAGGTGGTGTTGGTGGCGGCCGGCAGCAGGCGCTCGAAGTAGGGGTTGAAACCGGCGCCGGCGGTGGCGCGGGCGTCGTTGCCCAAGCCCAGGGTCTCAATTTGGCTTAGGGGCAGGCCGGGCACGCCCAGGTTCTGGGGCAGGTTCCCGGCCGTGGCGCTGCGCAGGAGCAGGCGCACCGTGTCGGTGCCGCCGCAGGCGCCGGGGTTGACCACGGTGCTGCGCACGGCCGTGCCGGCTACGCGCCGCGCCCGCGGAAACCCGGCGGCGGTGAAATCCACCAGCTCGAGGTAGCCGCTGCCGGTGCCGGCGTCCAGCAACGGCTGGGTGAAGGCCGCCCCCGCCGTCGCCCCCCGCAGCTGCTGGGCCAGCAGGTTTGGAAAGGAGTATTCCTGCCCGGTGCGGGTGAGGCCGCCCGCGCTGAAGCCGGCGGTGTAGCTGTCGCCCACGGCCAGGTAGTGGCTCACGTCGACGCCAATGGTGGGGGTGGGGGCGTCCTGGGCGGGCGCGCAGGCGGTGAGCAGCAAGGCCGCAGCGGCCACCAAGCCGGTACGGCTCCCCAGAGTCAGGCGAAAAACAGTCATCGCGAAATAAATAGCAACTACAAGCAGTAAGAGAAAGGCAGCCAGCGCTGCAAGCGGCCACCCCAGGGCCGGTGGGGGTGCACCCGGGGGCCTAAAACGCCAGGGCCACGCCCAGCGCCGCGGTGTGCGTAACGGTGCGGTAGGCGCCGCTCACGTTGGCCACGCGGTACGCCTGCGGGAAGGCGCGGGCCGTGCGCAGCTGGCCGTAGTCGATGGCGTAAGCGGCTTCCAGGGCCAGGTGGGCGGCCAGTTGGTAGCTCAGGCCGGCCGAGGCGCCGAGGCGGTTGGCGTCGATGAACTCGGGGTTGATGTATTCGTCGCGGATGGGGGTTTCGTCGTAGTGCAGGCCGCCCTGCACCGCCAGCTTGGGCGTGGCCTGGTACTCGGCCCCGATGCGGAAGGCCAACGCGTCTTCGTAGCGGCGGGCGGTGGTGAGGCGGCGGGCGGGGGCGCCGCCGCTGGCGTCGAGGGCAAAAGCCACCGAATCGAGGGTGCTCCAGCCGGTGAGGGCGAAGTCGAAGGTGAGCAGCAGCTTGGGAGTAATGCGGTCGGCGATGCCCACCGACAGCGTGCTGGGCAGGTTAAACTCGGTACTGAAGCGGGTGCTGGCCGGGTACAGGGCAGCGTCGTGGCTGGGCACGCCGGCGGCGGTGGCCGTGCCGTTTTTTAGGTTTAGCTTCACGCCGCTGCGGTAGCTGATGCCGAAAGCCAGGTTGTCGCCGGTGCGGCCGAAGAGGCCGACGTTCAGGCCCACTCCGCCGCCAGTGCCGCTGTACTGCACTTGGGCGCCGGGGTCGTCGTACTGGCCCAGGGCGCGGCGCTGGGTGTACTTGCCGAAGGCGTAGACGAAGCCCACCCCGGCGCTGAAGTTGTCGTTCAGCTTGATGCCCACGGTGGGCTGCACGAAGTAGGTTTCGAGCTTGCTTTCCTGCACCACCGAGCGGCCTTCCCAGGTGCCGGGCCACTTGGTGTGGTAGCCGTAGGGCGTGGTGAGGGCCAGGCCCACGCTAAAGCGCTTGCCCAAGCCGCGGGTGGCGTAGAAGTAGCCGCCGGGCTGGATGGTCAGGTCCTGGTCGGTGCGCTGGTAAGTGTCTTGGCCAACGAACGAGCTGCGCCGAATCTGGCCGATGCCGCCGAAGCTGAGGCGGGTGAGCGAGTCGCCCCACTGGCCCAGCAGGCCGGGGTTGGTGCTCAGGCCGGCGATGCTGTTGATGTAGGCCGCGCTGGCCCCGCCCAGGCCCAGAATGCGGGCGCCCTGCGGCCCGGTATCAAACCCGCCCGCCGAAGCAGTCAATCCAGAGCAGAGGGGAATCAGAAAAAGAAGACGTAGGCGCATATGGGCGGTTTAGCGGGAAATTGGGAAGCAAAAGTAAGCAGAGGCGCGGTAGCGTGGGCTACGCCTCCCTTGCTGATGGTGGGCACCTCCCGGCTGAACAACAGCAATCGAGCAGCGGTATCTGCGTGGCACGGTTGGGTATGGCACCCGGTGTGGCCTTTGGCCCAAACTTCAACTCCGCCCATGCCGCTGGGTCGGGGAACTTGCCGGCCCGGTCGAGCCCCAGCCAATTGGAACTGCGCGACGCCCCGCGCCAGCCGGTGCGCACCCAAGGCGGACGAATAAAAAATTTCCTAAAGCCGTCCGGGCCACGGCCAAAACCAAAAAAGAAAATTTTTACTGCCTGCAGGCGAATGAAGCCCTCGGCGGGCCGGCTGCTAGCGCTTCACCCCCAGGCTATCCAGCCGGTGCTGGTAGCGGCGGGCGTTTTGCCGGTGCTGCTTATAGGTTTCGGCGAAGTCGGAGAAGCCGCTGCCGTCGGGCCGGGCGCAGAAAAACAGGTTTTGGTTGTGGGCGGGCTGGAGCACGGCATCGAGCGAGCTGGGCCGCGGCGTAGTGATGGGGCCGGGCGGCAGGCCCTTGTGCCGGTAGGTGTTGTAGGGAGAATCCACTTTTTTGTCCACGTTCAGCACGCGTTTGCGGGTGCCCAGGCCGTGTAGGGGCCACAGCAGGGTGGGGTCGGCTTGCAGGGGCTGGCCGAGGCGCAGGCGGTTGAGGTAGACGGCGGCGATGAGGGGCTTGTCGGGGGCCTGGGCCGTTTCGCGCTGCACGATGCTGGCCAGCACGCTCACTTGCGTGCGGCTCAGCTTAAGCGAGTCGGCCCGTGCTTGCCGCTGCGGCGTCCAAAACCGGCGGTAGGTGGCGGCCATTGAATCCAAAAAAATTCGGGCGTTGGTGTTCCACAGCAGTTGGTAGCTGCCGGGAATAAACAAGGTGCGAACGGTGCAGGTATCAAGCCCGTAGCGGGCTTGCAGGCCGGCATTGTTCCCCAGCAAGAGCTGCAGCTTGAACGAGTCGGTTTCGAGCTGCCGGCCCACTTGCTGCGGCAATTGCTCGAGGTAGTGAAAGGAATTCAGCTCGAAGCGCACGGTGTCCTGGCGGCCAAACAGGAGCATGCGCACCAAGTCAATGTTGCCCATTCCGGGGTCGAATCGGTAGCGGCCGGGCTTCACGTGGGCCGGGTAGTCGTGGTGCTCGGCCACCCATTGGAAGGTGCCTGGCTCCAGCAGCAGCTGTTGCTTTCGCAGCGAGTCGAGCACCGCGTTAAAACCGGAGCCGGTGCGTACATACAGGTAAGCCGGGCCTTCAGCAAATGCCCGCACGTTGGGCCGGTACAGCATTCGCCAGGCCGCGTAGCCGCCCGCGCCCAGCAGCGCCAGCAGCAGCAGACCCGTAATCAGAAGCGGGCGCCGCATCAGCTTTTGCCTTGCACCAGTTCGTTCACGGCGGCCTCGAAAGCGGCGCGTTCGGCTTGGCGCAGGATTTCGGTGGGCGCGGCGGCGCGCGATTCACAGTCCGGGATGGGGCAGCGCTCGCAGGTTTCGTTCACGGTGCGGAAGGGCAGGGCCGGGTCGGCCAGGAAGCGAACCTGAGCGCGCAGGTTGTCGTCGCAGCGCAGGCCCACGGTCACGCTCAGGGCCACCTGGGTGGGGGTGCCGGCGCGGGCCAGCGTGAAGCACAGGTACTCGTCGTCGGTGCCGAAGTAGCGCGAGCGTTGGGCGCCCACCACGGTCACGGGCGCGGCGGCGGTGTCGGGCACGGGCAGGGCGCGGGCCTCGGCCAGCAGGCGCAGGCTCACCCAGCGGCGGCAGTAGTGCTCGTGCAGCTCGTTGCCGTGGGGGTTGTGCAAGCGGGCCAGGTGCAGCTCCTTGGTCAGCTCATAGGGCGCGAGTGCGTCGGTTTGGTCGAAGCGCAGGAAGAACAGGCTTTGCAGGCCCAAGTGGCGCGGCAGCAGCGTGGTCAGGCGCTGGGCAAACATCTCCGGGCTCACGTCATATTGCGTCAGCAGGTTCAGCAGCAGCTCGGGCTGCCACTTCTTGGCGCCAAACACCTTCTTCACGTCGCGCAGCAGGCTTTCTTCTTCCATCAGCAGCGCCCCGGCGAAGTACGACGCCTTGAAGTTGTTCAGCACCTCCTCAAAGGAGCGCACCTGGGTGCTGCTGCTCACGTAGGGCCGCTCGCTCAGCTTGAGGTAGTTGATGGCCACTTCCCGGCCCAGCACAAAGGCCTGCTGGCCCCGGCTCAGTCCCGGGCGCAACAGCAGCCGCTTGGTTTTGGGCTGAAACACGCTCCGCAGCCGCGCCTGGGCAGCCACGGCGTGCCGGCCCAGCGTCTCGCGGTCCAGCGTGTAGCCGTATTCCTCGGTCAGCACCCGTTCCAGTTGGCTGAGGTCGAAGGGCGCGGCGGTGCGGAGCTGGTGGCTGCCGACGAAGGCCCGCACGTCCTGCTCCAGGTCCTCGAAATAGTTGTCGTGCATCTCCTGAAACGAGCGCAGCGCGGCCAAAAACAGGTGCTCCTGGCGCATCTCGTAGTTGCGGGCTATTTCGAAGATGGTGCTCACGAAGGCATTCATCTTGGCCGGCGCGTTGGCAATCAGCTCGATGAGGCGGGCCGGCTCCAGGCCGTACATCTCCAGCGGAAATTCCTTCAGCACCTTGGAGTTGAGCAGCTCGGCGATGGGCGTTAGCCGGCGCGGCAGCTCCAGCGAAGTAAGCTGGTCGTAGCGCACGCCCAGGGCCTTGCTCAGGCCCAGAATCTTGTCGGCCTTGGGGTATTTCTTGCCCTTCTCAATCTCGTTGAGGTAGCTCACCGACACGTCGCAGGTGCGCGCCAATTCGGCCGGACTCAGGCCCGCTTCCTGCCGCAGCTCGCGCAGCTTGAGACCAAAGATGAGGCGAACGACTTGGCCGTGGTTAAGCATTTTATAAGGTGCTGGATTTTTTAATGCGCCGAGGGCCCGACCCGCAAAGCGACAAAACCGGCTTTCCAGAGTGCGTGCCCACGTTTCACGGTGATTATCAATTTCAGCAAAGGTAGGCGCGTTTGCAAATTTTATTATTTTAGCGAAAATTCGCTAACAATGTAAATTCGCTTGCGTATGTTTGTGCAGGTCCTGGCCCAAGCAAGCTTCCGGACCGTTGCCTTCCCGCACCACGCTTCCCCCCAACCCCAACCCCACCGCCATGCCCTTCACCGACACCGCCCCGGCGCCCATGCCCACCTACCTCGCCCCCGAGCGGGTTAAAGTCATCGGCGCGCACTCGCCCGAGTACGCCGAAATCCTCACGCCTTCGGCCTTGGCGTTCGTGGCCGAGCTGCACCGCCGCTTCGACCAAACGCGGCAGGGGCTGCTGGCCCGGCGCACGGAGCGGCAGGCGGATTTCGCGGCCGGCGTCTTGCCCGATTTCCTGCCCGAAACCCAGCGCATCCGCGAGCAGGACTGGACCGTGGCGCCGGTGCCCGCGGACCTGCAGGACCGCCGCGTGGAAATCACCGGCCCGGTGGAGCGCAAAATGATTATCAACGCCCTGAACTCCGGCGCCAGCGTGTTCATGGCCGATTTAGAGGACTCCAACGCCCCCACCTGGGACAACGTCATTCAGGGCCAAATCAACCTGCGCGACGCCGTGCGCCGCACCATTTCGCTCAGCACGCCCACCAAAGAGTACAAGCTGAACGAGAAAACCGCCGTGCTCATGGTGCGCCCCCGTGGCTGGCACCTCGTGGACAAGCACGTGCTGGTGGACGGCGAGCCCATCAGCGCCTCGCTGCTCGATTTTGGCCTCTACTATTTCCACAACGCCCACGAGCTGTGCGCCCGCGGCTCGGCCCCGTACTTCTACCTGCCCAAGCTGGAAAGCCACCTCGAAGCCCGGCTGTGGAACGACGTGTTCGGCTTCGCCCAATGGTCGCTCAAGCTGCCCAAGTGCCGCATCAAAGCCACGGTGCTGATTGAGACCTTGCCTGCCGCGTTTGAGCTGAATGAAATCCTTTACGAGCTGCGCGAGCACAGCGCCGGCCTCAACTGCGGGCGCTGGGACTACATTTTCAGCTACATCAAGCGCTTGGGGCTGAACCCCGAATTTCGCCTGCCCAACCGCGCCGAGGTCACCATGACCGTGCCCTTCATGGCCGCCTACTCGCAGCTCGTCATCCAGACCTGCCACCGCCGCGGGGTGCACGCCATCGGCGGCATGGCCGCCCAGATTCCCATCAAAAACGACCCGGCGGCCAACGACGCGGCCCTGGAAAAAGTCCGGCAGGACAAAATCCGCGAAGCCACCAACGGCCACGACGGCACCTGGGTGGCCCATCCCGGCCTGGTGCCGGTGGCGCTGGAGGTTTTCAACCGCCTCATGCCCGGCCCCAACCAAATTGAGAACAAGCGCCTCGACGTGCGGGTGACGGCCGCCGACTTGGTGCGCGCCCCGCAAGGCCACATCACCGAGGACGGCCTGAAGCTGAACATCGACGTGGCCGTGCAGTACCTGGCCTCCTGGCTGGGCGGCAACGGCTGCGTGCCGATTTATAACCTGATGGAGGACGCCGCCACCGCCGAAATCAGCCGGGCGCAGGTGTGGCAGTGGCTGCACACGCCCGGTACCACGCTGGCCGACGGACGGCCCGTGACCACGGAGCTGTACCGTGCCTTGGTGCCCGGGCAGTTGGAAAAAATCAAGGGCCAGGTAGGGGAGGAAGCCTATGAAAACGGCCATTTCTTAGCCGCCGCCCGGCTGTTTGACCGACTGGTGACGAGCAAAGAATTCGTGGAATTCCTGACCGTGCCGGCCTACGAGCAGTTGGCGTAGCACGATGTCGAGACGCATACTTGCGTCTCGGCGCCCGCGCCGCCCACGAAACGTCTGGGCGCTGGCCGTTCAACGTGCGACGCAAATATGCGTCTCCACTACCGATTCAAAGCATCAAAAAAGCTGCCTGCTGGGCTGCCTGGCCATGCTTTGCCTTTTCTCTATCCTCATTCACTAACCCCAAGCCCCATGAAACCGCAAGCCCAACGCACCGCCGAAATCGCCCTCGACTGGGCCCACAACCCCCGCTGGATTGGCATAGCGCGGCCCTACTCGGCCGCCGATGTCGTTAAGCTGCAGGGCTCTTACCACATCGAGCACTCGCTGGCCCGGCAAGGGGCCGAGCGGCTGTGGGAGCAGCTGCACACGCAGGAATACGTGGCCGGCCTGGGCGCCCTCACCGGCAACCAGGCGGTGCAAGAGGTGCAGGCTGGCCTGCAGGCCATCTACCTCAGCGGCTGGCAGGTGGCGGCCGATGCCAACGGCGCCGGCCACATGTACCCCGACCAAAGCCTGTACCCCGTGGACAGCGTGCCGGCCGTGGTGCGCCGCATCAACAATGCCCTGCTGCGGGCCGACCAGATTCAGCACCTCAGCGGCGAGGGCAACGTGCATTGGCTGGCGCCCATCGTGGCCGATGCCGAGGCCGGCTTCGGCGGCAACCTGAATGCGTTTGAGCTGATGAAGATGATGATTGAGGCCGGGGCCGCCGGGGTGCACTTTGAAGACCAGCTGTCGTCGGCCAAGAAGTGCGGGCACCTGGGCGGCAAAGTCCTGGTGCCCACCCAGGAAGCCATCAACAAATTGGTGGCCGCCCGCCTGGCCGCCGACGTCCTGAACGTTCCCACCCTGATTGTGGCCCGCACCGACGCCGACGCGGCCGACCTGCTCACGGCCGACGTGGACCCGCGCGACCAACCCTTCATCCTGCAGGAAGCCGAACGCACCAACGAGGGCTTCTACCGCGTCCGCTGCGGGGTGGAGGCGGCCATTGCCCGCGGCTTGGCTTACGCGCCCTACGCCGACCTGATTTGGATGGAAACTTCGCACCCCGACCTGGCGCAGGCCCGGCAATTTGCCGAAGCCATTCACGCCAAATACCCCGGCAAGCTGCTGGCCTACAACTGCTCGCCTTCATTCAACTGGGCGTCCAAACTCAGCGTGGAGCAGATGGAAACCTTCCGCGAAGAGCTGGCTGCCCTGGGCTACAAGTTCCAGTTCATCACCCTGGCGGGTTTCCACGCGCTCAATACCAGCATGTTTGAACTGGCCCAGGCCTACCGGCAGCGCGGCATGGCTGGCTACTCCGAGCTGCAGGAGCGGGAGTTTGCCTTGGCCAAAGACGGCTACCAGGCCGTAAAGCATCAGTCCTTCGTAGGCACCGGCTATTTCGATGCCGTGCAAAACGTGGTGACCAGCAACCAGACCAGCACGGCCGCATTGGTAGGCAGCACCGAGGAAGCGCAGTTTTGAGGAGGAAACGGTGAGTTGTTTTTGATTTTAAGAACGTCATGCTGAGCCCGTCGAAGCATCTCTCCCGCCAAAGTAGTCACTTACTATTGCGGGAGCGATGCTTCGCCGGGCTCAGCATGACGTTCTATTTCGGGCGAAGTCCCTGCGAACCCCCAAGCCTAAAAAGGCTCCGCAATCTGGCTAAAGTCTTCGCCGTGCTTCTCGGCCGATTCGCGCAGGAGCTGCTGCTGCCAAGGGCGCAGCGCGGCTACCGCGCCCTGCTCGATGATTTCGGCGATGAGGCGGTTGCTGAGCACCATGTTGGCCATGGTGGCACCGTGGTCGGCGGTGAGGTGCCCTTTCAAGGCATTGAGCAGGTTTTCGCGGGCTTCGGCGCGGGTGGCGGCGGGGCCGTTGAGGCGGCGGCGGAAAGGAAATTTGCGTTGCTCGGGCGGCAGCGGGGCCTCGGGGGCCAAATCGGTGGTGCCGATGGCGAGGAGCTGCTCGGCATAGGGCGAGCGTTTGAGCTCGGGGTGCAGGCCGTTGGCCGTGCGCAGCTGCAGGGGCGTTTCAATGGGCTGGCGGGTGAGTTCGGCCAGCCGGTCGTTGCTCAGCACGTGGTAGGGCGGGCGGTCGAGCTGCCGGGACACGGCGTCGCGCAGCATGTACAGCTCGCGGAAAACGGGCATTTCCTGGGCCGAAATCTTGTACTTGGCGGCGTTGCGCGACCACGGGCGCGGGTCGTCGCGGCCGTAGCGCACGGCTTCCAGGGCCAGGTTTTCCTGCTCGGCCCACTCGGTGCGGCCTAGCTCGACGAGGCGGGCGCGGAGGCGGTCGGTGAGCTCGAAGAGGTAGAGCACGTCGTTGGCGGCGTACTCTTTCTGGGCTTCGGTGAGGGGGCGCTTCAGCCAGTTCGACTTTTGCTCGCCCTTGTCGACTTCAAAGCCCAGCTCGGCCTGGATGAGGCGGCCCAGGGAAATGTTGTTGTCCTCGGCGGCCAGCAGCGTGAACTGCACGCTGGTGTCCACGATGTTCAGGCAGTTCACGCCGAACACTTCGTCGAGCAGCAGGATGTCCGACTTGCAGGAGTGGAACACCTTGGCCACGGCCGGGTCGCGCAGCACGGCAAACAGCGGTTCGAGACCGGCGGCCATGTCGGGCAGCGGCAGCGGGTCAATCAGGTACGCTTCCTGGCCGTCGAACACCTGAATCAGGGCCAGGTGGCGGCCGTAGCGGTGGCGCATGTCGTCGAACTCCAGGTCGATGCCGATGCGCGGCAGGGTAGCAAAGTGCGCGGCGGCCGTGGCAATGGCGTCGGCTGTGGTGAGGTAATGAATCGTGGGCATTGAAGCGGAAAGGATAGCAGGTGGCCGGCATGGGGCCCAGCAGGTTCGGATTGGTAAAGGTAAGCACGGCGGGTAAGCTGCCGGACCAACGGCACCCCCGGCCCGGCAGCCCGTACGGGCTGCCGCGCTCCTGGCATTGAGTTACGGGTGCCAAGGGCAAGTTGACAAGTAAAAACTCGTTATCCTCACCGTTCCAGGGCACGAATGCTAATGCACTGATAAAATTATCAAGATGTTGAATTTTTTATTGAAGGTTTAATAAAACGCGCAAAAACGGGCTGTGTAATTACCTTCGCTTCGACATCTAACCAAAACAAAACAATACGGCTGTTTATTCAAAGAAAGTTAGCTCGTTTCAGTAGGTCTTGTTGCAGCATTTTTTTACTTCATTCACCAACCATTTTTCTCATGAAGCACAAACTGTTTACGCACCTCAAATTTCTTTTCGTGGTGGCGTGCTGGCTGTTTGCGGTACCCGCCTGGGCCCAAAGCCAAGCCATCAACGGCCGGGTTACCGGGGGTGACGGCGGGGCACTGCCCGGCGCCACGGTGCTGGAGCGCGGCACTTCCAACGGGGTAAGCACCAACGCCGACGGTGCATTTGGCCTGAGCGTTAGCCCGGGCGCAACGCTGGTTATCAGCTCGGTGGGCTACACGGCCCAAACGGTGGTCGTGGGCAACCAAACCACCATCACCGTGGCGCTGGCCGTGGAGGCTACGCAACTCAACGAGGCCGTGGTGGTGGGCTACGGCACGCAGCAAAAGGCCGACTTGACGGGTTCAGTTGCCACCGTGAGCAGCAAGGAAATCAACGACGTGCCCGTGACCACCTTCGAGCAAGCCATCCAGGGCAAAGCCACCGGGGTTTTCATTGAAAATGGCGGCGGCAAGCTGGGCCAAGCCACCAAGGTGCGGGTGCGGGGCACGACCTCGGTGAGCGGCGACAATCAGCCGTTGTACGTGGTGGACGGCATTCCCGTCATCAGCGACGATAATTCTTCCACCACGGCGCCCACCAACCCGCTCACCGACATTAACCCCAACGACATCGCCAGCATCAGCATTCTGAAAGATGCTTCAGCCTCGGCTATTTACGGGTCGCGAGCATCGAATGGCGTGATTCTCATCACCACCAAGCGGGGCAAGAGCGGCGCCACGCACTTCGAGCTCGGTTATCAAACCGGCTTAAGCTACGCCACGCGGGAGCGTAAGTTTTTAGATGCCAACCAGTACGTGGCCCTGGTGCGGGAAGCGGCCGCCAATTCCTTTGCGCTGGACACCACTTTCAACTACGTGACCTACGCCGAATCACGCCTGCGGCGCTACTCGGCCGGCAACGACGACTACAAGACCGGCGCCGTGAACACGAACTGGACCAAAGAGGCGGAGCAGCGTGCGCCAACCAACCAGTATTCGCTATCGGCCAGCGGGGGCGACGAGAAAACCCGGTTTTACATCGCCGGCAACTACCTCAACCAGCTCGGCATCATCCGCAACAACAGCTTTGAGCGCATGAATGCCCGCATCAACGTCGACCACAAGGCCACCGAGCGGTTGACGTTGGGCGTGAACCTGAACGTATCGCGCACCAAAAATCATCGGATTGACAACGACGATTCCTTCGGCACTGCTTACCAGGCCGTGGCCCTCTCGCCGATTACGCCGAGCATCGACCCGCGTACCGGCCTCATCAGCGGCGCGCTCGACCCTGCACGGGGCACGCCCAACACCAACTTTCCCATCTACTACAACCCCATCCTGAGCTTGGAGAATGTGCGCAACGTGACCACGGTGTACCGCACGTTAGGCAATGTATACGCCGGCTTTGAAATCGTGAAAGGCTTGAATTTCCGCAGCGAAGTCGGCCTGGATTTACTTTTCCAGAACGAAGACTACAAGGCGGGCCTGCTGACGGCCCGCAACACGGGCTCCACCGTGAACGGTTCGGGCTACAACGGCGACGTGCAGAATTCGCGCTTCACCACCAACAACTACTTCACCTACCGGCCCACCATCGGCGAGCAGCACTCGCTGGAAGTGGTGGCCGGCTACGCCTTCGAGGAGCGTAAAATCCTGTCGAACCAGGTGCAGGGCCAGCAGTTCGCCGGCGACGGGTACCGCCTGATTGGCGGCGCTGCCGTCATCAATGGAGGCACTTCCACGAGTTCCACGAGCGCGCTGACGTCTTATTTCGGCCGGGCCAGCTACGCATTCGAGAACAAATACTTGGTGACGGTGAGCGGCCGGGCCGATGGCTCGTCGCGCTTCGCTAAGCACTACGGTGTGTTTGGGGCGGCATCGGTAGGCTGGGTAATCACGGAAGAAAGCTTTTTGAAGGACCAGAAAATTCTGAGCACGCTGAAGCCGCGCTTCAGCTACGGCCAGACCGGGAACCAGGGGTTTGCCGATTTTCCCTACCTGCCCCAGTACAGCCCCGGGGCTTACGGTGGCTTGTCAACCCAACGCCCCACGGTGGTTGGCAACAACGATTTCAAATGGGAAACGACCACGCAGGCCGACCTGGGCCTGGACTTTGGTTTCCTGGACGGCCGCATCTACGGCGAGGTGGATTTCTACCAAAAGAAGACCAAGGACCTGGCGTTGAACATCAACGTGCCCGGCACCACGGGCTTCCGCCAACTGTTCAAAAACGTGGGCGACATGGAAAACAAAGGATTTGAATTCCTGGTCACCACGCGCAACGCCACGGGTCCGTTCACCTGGACCACCAGCTTCAATACCGCCACCAACATCAACCGGGTAACCAACGTGGCCAAGCAGGTCATCACCGGCGGCTACGTCAACCGCGCCATCGAAGGGCAGCCCATCGGCGTGTTCTACACCCAGGAATTTGCCGGCGCCGACCCTGAAAACGGCGACGCGCTGTACTGGAAGAACAAATTGAACGCAGACGGCACCACCACCATTGACCACAGCACCGGCACCACCAGCGACTACAATGCTGCCTCGCCGGTGGCCCTGGGCAACCCCAACCCCCGCTGGACGGGTGGCGTGACCAACACCTTTGGTTACAAAGGCGTTGAGCTGAATTTCACGTTCCAGGGCGTGTTTGGTAATAAGGTGTACAACGGAGCGGGCACGTACATGTCCACCGGCTTTGGCAACGGCCTCGACAACCAGACCGTCGACCAGCTCGACCGCTGGCAGAAGAAGGGCGACGTGACCAACGTGCCCCAGGCCCGCCTCTTCCTGGATACGGGTTTCAACAACTCGTCGCGCTACCTTTCTAACGCCGATTACGTGCGCCTGAAAACCACCACGCTGAGCTACACTTTCCCCACGGCCCTGCTGAGCCCGGCTCACCTGGCCAGTGCCCGCCTCTTCCTGACCGGCGTGAATCTGCTCACCTTCACCAAGTACAAAGGCTCGGACCCGGAGGTGAACGCCGACTACGTGGCCGGCAACGTGGGCCAGGGCAACGACTTCTACTCGGCGCCTCAGCTGCGCACCTACACGGTGGGCGTAACGGTTGGTTTTTAATTCCTAAAGCGCAAGGCCAGTGCCTGCTTTCCCCTTAAAACTTCTGAAAATGAATAAATTATTTCGCGCATTAGCCGTCGGCACGACCCTGCTGGCAGTGCCCATGGCGGGGTGCGACAAGCGCCTTGACATTGACCCCGTGAACACGGTGCGGGCCAATAAAGCCCTCAATACTTCGGCCGACGTAGAGTCGCTGCTACGAGCCGGCTACGCCATTATAGGCAGCGTCGACCTCTACGGGGGGCGTCTGCAATACATCGCAGACTTGCTCGGCGACCCCGACGGCAGCGACAGTGAAGTGTTCTGGGGCGGAACCTACTCGCAGCCGAACGAGATTTACCACAAATCCATCGTCAAAACCAACACTTTCGTTGCCGGCACTTGGACCCAGGCCTACCAGGCCATCAACATTGCCAACACGGTACTGGCCAACCTGAGCAAGGTTACGCCATCCAAGCAAAACCGGGTCGAGGGCGAAGCCAAATTCATCCGCGGCGCCATGTACTTTGAGTTGGTGCGGGCATTTGCCAAGGACTGGAGCAACGGTTCCCCCACCGCCAACCCCGGCGTGCCCTTGGTGCTGAGCCCAACCGACGTGGAGAACCCTGATGCCGTGGCGGGCGCGGGCGCCAAAATCCCCCGGAATACGGTGGCCCAAGTGTACGCCCAAGCCTTGTCTGACCTGACCGCTGCTGAATCGAAGCTGGCGGGCTCGGCACCTGGCTCGCCTACCGCCACCGAGTTTGCCACCACCTATACGGCTTCGGGAATGCTTTCGCGCGTGTACCTGCAGCAGCGCCGCTACGCCTTAGCGGCCGTTGAAGCCGACAAGGTTATCAGTTCGGCCGCCGGCTTCCGCCTAATCCGTCCTATTTCGGATGAGTTTGCTTCGAAGATTAACACCAACGAGGACATTTTCGACCTGCAGGTGACGGTGCAATCCGGTGCCAACGACCTGAATACTTTTTACTCGGTGAATGGGCGCGGCGGCGATATTTCCATCAACGACTCCTTCATTTCGCAGTACGACTCGACCGACGCCCGCGGGCAGTTGTTCGACAGTAATCTCAGCACCAAGTTCGATGAGGTGTACGGCAACATCCACGAAATGCGGCTGGCCGAAATGTACCTAACGCGCGCCGAAGGCAACTTCCGGGCCGGTACGAGCGTGGGCGCCACCCCCGAAAGCGACCTGAACACGGTGCGGGCGCGGGCGTTCCGGGCGCTGCCCTCGGTGCCGCTTTACGTGCCCCTCACGTCCGCCGACGTGAACCTTGCCCTCATCCTAACCGAGCGCCACTTGGAGCTGGCCTTCGAAGGCTTCTACTTGCACGACCTGAGGCGCAACAACTTGCCCGTGGGCAATTTGCCCAACACGTCGCCGCGGCTCGTGCTGCCCATTCCGCAGCGCGAAATCGATGTGAACCCCAGCTTGGTTCAAAACGACGGCTACTTGTAGTTCCTGGCCACAACGTTGCTCAAGAAAAAGGCCCCGACTGCAGTCGGGGCCTTTTTCTTGAGCAACGTTGTGGCTGATTACTTGTCGCCCAGTAGCAGTTGCGGGGCGTTGCCGCGGCCGCCGCCCATGATGATGACCTTGGCGTTGGCCGAGGTGGCAATGGCCTGGTTGGCCTTGATGGTTTCGTATTGCAGCAGTTTGTCGCTGAGCTCGGTGTTAACGATGCGCTGGTAGTCGGCAATGCCTTGGGCCTCCACGCGCTTGCGCTCGGCTTCCTGCTTTTCCTTTTGCAGCACAAACTGCATCTTTTGGGCGTCCTGCTCGGCCGAAATTTTGCTCTCGATGCTGGCCTTTACCGACTGGGGCAGTTGGATATTGCGGATGAGCAGTTGGTCGAGCCGCAAGCCGTTGTGCACAAAGTCTTTTTCAATAGCCGCCAGAATGCGCGTTTGGAACTCCTCCCGCCGGGTCGAATACAAGGCCACGGCGTCGTAGAACACGGCCCCGTCGCGGATGCGGGTGCGCGAGATGGCGCGCACAATCTTTTCCTGGTAGTCCTCGCCGATGGTGGATAGGATTTTGGGGGCTTGGTCGGGCACCACGTGGTAGAGCACGGTGAGGTCAATCACGACTTCAAGGCCGTCGGCCGAGAGCACCCGGATGGCGTCATCGCCGGCCTGCTGGCCCTCGCCGTGCACCGCCGACATGGTGTAGTTCTGGGTGCGGGTGTCGAAGCGGGTCACGTCCACCAGCGGGTTCACCACGCTCAGGCCGGGCTGCAACACGCGGCTCTGCACTTGGCCAAACAAGGTTTGCACGCCCACTTGGCCCACGCCAATCTGCACCACCGTGCTCAGGGCCAAGCCCAGCAGCAGGAACGCGCCGCCCAAAAAGATGAGGCCGCCGCGCAGCCGCTCCAGCCGCTCCGAAAAACGGGCGGCGTTCAGCCCCAGCATCAACAGGATAAAACCAAAAACGGTAAGGGTCATGGGGAAGGGAGTGATGAGGTGAAAATGTGTAGATGTGCTAAAGATTTGAAAATGTGATGATGCGGGAGTGTGATGATGTGAAAAATGGGTAATGTTCGTTTCTCACATTTTCACCTCATCTACATCAACACATTTGCCCATCAATCTTCCTCGTCGGTGCTGAAATCAAGGGTGCGGGCAATGGCCACGGCTTCTCGCGCCACTTCGTCGAGCAGGGCAGGGGCATCGGCTTCCAGGGTGCGGCCGAAAAGGTTGAGCAGTTCTTCGCCCTCCTCGTTTACGTACAGGTTCTCGTAGAGGCGGTCGAACAGGCGGGCTTCGCGGCTCACAATGCGGTCGATGTCTTCGGGCGAGCGGGCTTCGGCCAGGGCGCGGTGCAGCACGGCCAGCACCTGGCGGCTCTCGTCGTGGTCGCCGAGGTCGGCCACCAGCTTGAGCAGGCTCATCGCCAGGGCCAGGCGCACCCGCTCGAACCGAAAGGGCTGCTCAGGCTTCGGGGCGGCCTGCAACTCGTCGTACGCGCGCCGGGTGGGAGGGGTGAGGTAATAATTGGCGTCGTTGGGCGCGTGAAAAGCGAGGTGCAGCAGTTGTTCGTAGGGAGTCATGTTGAAAAGGCCAGCGGGGCCACCATAACCCGGCCCGGTGCGTAAACTTCGGGGCGAAAGGTACGCCCGGCAGCCGGCCGAGGCATCAATCGCCGCCGCACCGCATCCATTACACCCATCTTCCGTACCCAACTTTTACTTTTTATGGCAACTCATAAAACCAAGTGGCTTATTTTTGCCCCGCTGGGCCTGGCCACCATTGGCGCGGGGGCCAGCATGGTGCACTGGGCCGGCACCCTCAAGGACCGGCGCGGGGCTCCGGGGCAATGGGTGGCCGCCGGTACGGCTGCGCTCGTTGTTCTCAACGCCGGCATCAGCTTATTTGGCCGTGGCGTGGTGGAAAAAGTGCTGCACGAGGTGCGCGAAAAGCCGCCGCGCCGAGGCTAGCCCACGCCGGCCGGGCCACCCGAAATGGCTCGGTACAAGCGCTTCCCAACGCTCAAAAAAAAAGACCCCGGCTTCGGCCGGGGTCTTTCTGGAATATGCGGAAAGGAGAACTAATGAAGAAAACTACTCGGTTTTGGCTTCCATTTTGGCAGCGCCCCGCTTGGTTTTGGCGCTCATCTTGTGAGCACCGCGCTTGATGGCGCTGCCCGTTTTGCGGGCCACGTTTTTGCCGGCCATTTTGGTGTCGTGAATGGCTTCGCCTGCGTCGGTGCGGCCGGTCTTCGTCACCACTTTGGTGGTGCCGTTGTCGCGGGTTTTTACCTCAGTTGAAGGAGTGGTTTGGGCGAAGCTGGCGGTTGCGAAAGCGCAAAGGGCGAGCAGCAGGGTTACTTTTTTCATGATTGAAAGAGAAAAAGGGTGAGTGGGGCAGTGTACGGCCCCCGATTGCAAAGGTTCATTACAAGCAGCATGCCGCAAAGGTGGGGCGGCCAGATGACGAGGCCCTACTCCGCCGCAGCCGGCTCCGGCAGCAGCAAGGAACTGTCGCCGTAGCTCAGGAAGCGGTAGCCCGCCGCCAGGGCGTGGTCGTAGACCGTGCGCCAGCCCGGGCCCAGCAGCGCGGCGACCAGCAGCAGCAAGGTGCTTTCGGGTTGGTGGAAGTTGGTGATGAGCCCGTCTACCATCCGGAAGCGGTAGCCCGGGGCAATAAGCAGCCGGGTGCTGGCCTCCAGGGTGTCGGTGCCGGCTGCCTCGAGGTGAGCCAACAGGGCTGTAAGGGCCATTTCCGGGTCAATGTGGGCAGCTGGCTCGGCGAATTCGTAGGGTTGCCACTGCGTCACTTGCAGATGCGCGGTGGGCGGGGCTTGCGCATTCCCGGCCGCCGGGTGCAGCAGCCCCACGCCCAGCCAGTATAAGCTTTCGAGGGTGCGCAGGCTGGTGGTGCCCACGGCGATTACCGGGCGGGGGCGGTGGGCCAGCAGCTGACGCAGCAGGGCGGCCGTCACCAGCAGGGGTTCGGTGTGCATGGGGTGGTCGGCCATGCGGGCGGCCTTCACGGGCTGGAAAGTGCCCGCGCCCACGTGCAGCGTAATGTGGCCAGTGGCGAAGCCCTGTTTCGCCAGCCCGGCCAGCAGCTCGGGGGTGAAGTGCAGGCCCGCCGTGGGGGCGGCCACGGCGCCCTCGGCGGCGGCGTACACGGTCTGGTAGCGCACGGCGTCGGTGGCGGTGTCGGGGCGGTCGAGGTAAGGCGGCAAGGGCAGGTGCCCGCCGGCCCGGAGCACCTCGGCAAACGGCAGGGCGGCAGGCTCCCAGTGGAAATCAACGAGGGCGGTGCCGGCTTCCTGCGCGCGGCGCGCGGCCCAGAGGGTGGCGGGCTGGCCGTCAGCAGCCAGGAACTCTACGGTCACGGGGCCGTCCTTCCAGCGGCGGCCGTTGCCCACCAGGCAGCGCCAAGTGCTGCTTCCGGTTTGCTGCAAGGCCAGTTCCAGGGTGCGGTGCGGGGCCACGGGTTCCAGGCAAAATAGCTCCACCTGTCCCCCCGTGGGCCGCCGGGCCAGCAACCGGGCCCGCACCACCCGCGTGTCGTTGAAGATGAGCAGCGCGCCCGCGGGCAGTTCGCCGGGCAACTCGCGGAAGGTGCGGTCGGTGAGCTGCCCGGCGCGGCTCACCAGCAGGCGGCTGGCGGCCCGGTCGGGCAGGGGCTCCGGGGCAATGCGCCCAGGCGGCAGCGGGTAGGCGAAGTCGTGGATGGCAAGCAGGCGCGGGTCCGGTGTCGGGGTCATGCCGCAAAGGTCGGGCTGACAGGCTTGGCCACCTACTGCCGCCGAAACAACAGCAGGTGCTGCTGGGGCAGGGTTTCGATGGATTCCACGAAAGCCAGGCCCACGGCGGCCATCTCCTTGCGGGCCTGCTCCACGCTCATTTTGTGAATGCGCTTGATGGGCACGTTGGGGTCTTCGGCCCGGTACTCCACCAGGGCCAGGCGGCCGGTGCCGGGGCGCAGGGCCCGGCGAATGGCCCGGGCCATCTCCCGCGGATGGTCGAATTCGTGGTAAGCGTCCACAATCAGCACCACGTCCACGCTGTCGGCGGGCAGGGCGGGGTTGGTGGTGGTGCCCAGCACGGGGCGCACGTTGGGCGCGTGCAGCCGGCGCTTGTTGGCTTGCAGGGCGGCAATCATTTCGGGCTGGATGTCCACGGCCAGCACCTGGCCCCGGGGGACTTTCCTGGCCAGTTGAAAGGAAAAAAAGCCCGTGCCGGCCCCGATGTCGGCCACTACGTCGGTGGGCTTAAGCTTTAGCTCTTTCAGCAGCAAGTCGGTGCCTTCTTCCTGGGGGCGGCCGCTGCGTTCCAGCCAGTCGGCGCCCTCGTGGCCCATCACGTGGGCAATCTGGCGGCCCAGGTAGTACGTGCCGATGCCGTTGGGGTCGCGGGGCGGGGCGGTTTCGTAGCCGCTGGTGTCGGCCACGGCTACCGGTTGCAGCCGGCGCTCGGCCAGGGCCGAGGGGCGCGTTTCGGCGGGCAGTTGCGCGCAGCCACATGCGGCCAGGCCCGCGCCTCCGCTCAGGCCCGCTACCCACAATGCCCGCTGCCAGGTTGAAAAGCCGTGTATCATACAGTTCGCAAGTAAATACATTTGGCGTGGGTAACAGCAATTTCAAAGCGGGCGTTCAGGCCGAAACGGGCAACGCACCCTCCGAACTGTTACCGCCGACCAGCCGGTCGTTTTCTGTCTCGCAAGAAAGTGTTACTCTAAACCCGCCGGTTTGCCGTTCTTTGCGTAGAAGGGCCATTATTTGTTTCTTTTACTCCACTTACCCATGAAAAACCTGTTTTCTCCCCTTACCAAATCAATAGCAATTGCGGCCTGTGCCCTCACGCTGGGCAGCTGCAGCCGGGCCGAATACGCCCTGTTGCCCAAGGGCGCATCGTACCACGGCGTGGTTCGCGCCTCCACCCCGGTCCCGGCGGCCGCCCCCGCAACGGCCGCCGTGCCCGCTACCAGAGCCGAAGCACCCGCTTCAGAAGGCGCGGCGGTTTCGGCCACGCCGGCCGCTGCCCGCGTCAGTAAAGGAAATCCAGCCGCGCAAACCCCGCCGGCCGCGCTGGCAGCTGCCGCGCCGGCCGCGGCTTCGGTTGCCACAACCAGCGCCCCGAATGCTTCTGCTGCCACGCCGCCCAAGCTTACGTTGGTGCAGCGCTTAGCCCTCAACAAAGTCACCCGGAAGGTGGATAAACTGGTGCAGCGCGCCGGCGCGGCCCGCCAGCACGATAACACCGCCTCCACGGCCCGTGGCGGCATCAGCGGCAACTTGCGGACTGGGTTGATTTTCTTGTTGGTGGGCTTGCTCGTGTCCCTGTTCAGCGGCATCAGCGGCATTTTTGGTATCATCGGGGCCATTCTTGCCATCATCGGCCTGGTATTTATCATCCTTTGGCTGCTCGACCAAGCGTAGGCCAAGCAACGGATTTAGCAAAAAAGCCCCGACTGCCAGCGCAGTCGGGGCTTTTCGTTATTCGGCGCCGGGTGGCTACATCGGGTCCACGTCGGCCACCAATCGGGCCTGCTTGAATTCTTTCTGGTCGCGCACCACGTCCATGGCCGCGCAAATCTGTTCCTTGGCCCATTTCAGCACGGTGTGGGCGCGGTCGAGCTTGATGGTGATTTCTTGGAGGTAAAAATTGCGAATGCGAAAAATATAGGGTGCTTCCGGCCCCAGCACTGCTGCCCGGCCCAGGCGGTCGACCAGCTCCTGGGTGAGCAAAATGGCGGCTTGCTCGCCCAGCCCCTGCTCCATGTGCTTCACCGTCATTTTGACGACGCGCATGAAGGGCGGGTAGCCGTGCTCGCGGCGCTGCATGATTTCGTAGTTGTAAAATTCCTCGTAGTCGTTGCGAATCACCTTGTCGAAAATCACCTGCGTGGGGTCGGCCGTCTGGATGATGACTTTGCCCTTTTTGCCCTTGCGCCCGGCCCGGCCGCTCACCTGCACAAACATCTGGTAAGCCCGCTCGTGGGCCCGGAAATCAGGGTAGTGAATGATGCTGTCGGCGTTGATAATACCGACTAAGCTCACGTTGGCAAAGTCGAGGCCCTTGGTCACCATCTGGGTGCCCACCAGCACGTTGGTGGTTTGTTTTTCAAAGTCACCGATAATCTGCTGGTAGCTGTTTTTGGCGCGGGTCGTGTCCAGGTCCATGCGCTGGATGTTGGCCTGGGGCAGCATGATTTTGAGGTCGTCCTCAATCTTCTCGGTGCCGAAGCCCTGGGTCTTCACGGCGCGGGAGCCGCAGGCGGGGCACTGGCTCACCATGGGGTCGTGGTAGCCGCAGTAGTGGCAGCGCAGCTCGTGGCTGTGCTTGTGGTAGCTCAGGCTCACGGCGCAGTTGGTGCACTTGGGTATCCAGCCGCAGTCCTGGCAGGCCACCACGGGCGCGTAGCCGCGCCGGTTCTGGAACAGAATGACCTGCTCCTGCCGGCCCAGGGTGCGCTCCACTTCGCCCAGCAAATCGGCCGTGAAGTGGTTGTGCATGGTCTTCTGGTCGCGGGCCTTGCGCGTGTCCACCAGCTCGATGTCGGGCATGCCGGCTTCACCGAAGCGCTTGCTGAGCGAGACCAGCCCGTAGCGGCCCTGCTTGGCCTGGTAGTAGGTTTCCACGGCCGGGGTGGCCGAGCCGAGCAGCGTTTTGGCGCCCTGGAAGTTGGCCATCATCAGGGCCACCTCGCGGGCGTTGTAGCGCGGGGCGGGCTCGTACTGCTTGTAGCTCGATTCGTGCTCCTCGTCCACGATGATGAGCGCGAGGTTATCAAACGGCAAAAACACCGCCGAGCGCACGCCCACCACCACCTGAAAGCGGCCCGAGAGCACGCCGTTCCACACTTCCACCCGCTCGTTGTCGGAAAACTTGGAGTGGTACACGCCCAGCCGCGAGCCGAACACGCGCAGCAGGCGCGTCACAATCTGGGCGGTGAGGGCGATTTCGGGCAGCAGGTACAGCACCTGTCCGCCGCCGTCCATGGCCTTGCGGATGAGGTCGATGTAGATTTCGGTTTTGCCGGCGCCCGTCACCCCGTGCAGCAGCACAATCTCCTTCTCCCCAAAGTGTGCCATCACTTCGTCGCGCGCCGTAGTTTGGGCCTCGGTGAGGGTGAAATGCAGCTGCGCCGTGGGCTCGTTCTCCAACGGAAACCGCGAAATAATCTGGTCGAACTGCTCCAGCACGCCGTTTTTGATGAGCGTGTTCACGGCCGAAGCCGACAGGTGCGGGCTGCTGGTGAGCGCGGCTTTCTCCATGCCCACGTGGTTGGCGTGCTCGTTCTGGTACACGGGCACGCGCTGCAGGTACTTCATCAGCACGTCCAACTGCTTGGGTTTGCTGGCCAGGCTACCGAACAGCTGCTCGATGGACGTCTCCGACGCAAACAGGTGCGCCAGCCGCACCTTTTTCACCACCTTGGGCGCGTACTTGTCGGCCGTGTGCTCGAAGAGAAAGATGACGTCCTTGTGCATCAACGACTTTATCACCTTGTGGAACGAGGTGATGCCCAGCAGCTCGCCCACCTCGGTAAACGTGAGGGCTTTGCCCTCGCCGGCCGCGCCCAGCGTCTCCACAATCAACTCTTCCTGCGCGGTGAGCGGGTATTCGTTTTCTTCCCGCGAGAACCCCGGGTGTAGTTGTATCCGCGATTCCGAACTAAGCTTCAGCGCCGAGGGCAGGGCCGCGTTTATCACCTCGCCGATGGTGCACAGGTAGTAGTCGGCCATCCAGCGAAACAGCTTGAGCTGCGGCTGGGTCACCACCGGCGCGTCGTCGATGAATTCGAGGATGTACTTGGCCTGGTATTCCTTCGGTGGGGTTTCGTGCACGGCCGCGACAATGCAGCTCAAGGTCCGTTTCGCCCCGAACTGCACAATCACGCGGCCCCCGATTACCACGTTGTCGTTCAGCTCATACGGCACCCGGTAGGTGTAGAGCCGGGGCAAGGGCAGGGGCAAGATGACGTCGGCAAACAGCGTTACCCGGTCGGCCGCGGGGGCCGCTGCGGGGGAAGAAAAATCGAGGGCGAAACTCAAAACAGGGACAGCAAAGGGGCGGCTAGTAAAGATAGCAGGACGGTAGCGCCAACCCACTACGCCATTGCTACAAGGCGGCCAGCGCGTCAGCAATGCTATATACCGGGGCTAGGCAGGCCTGCTGGCGGCAAACGTGCACCGCAGTGCGGCCCTTGGCGGCGGGTTTCAGCAGCTTGAGCAGCGGCAGCTCCGAGCTGCTTTTGGTGCCGGCCAGCACGGTATCAAACAAAAACGACCGGCTTAGGGCTTCGCGAAATGTTTCGGCTTCGGGCCCGGTGATGGCCACTTCCGCGCCGGGCCGCAGCAGCGCCGCGTAAAGCGCCGCCCAGTTGCTGAGCTGCTGCGGCTCTTTCACCACCAGGTGCCGCACCTGGGCCAGCATGGCGGTGGCCAAGTCAGTGTAGCGCGCCTTCTCCAGGTGGCGTCCCAGGCGGCGCAGGTTGTGCGCCATCACGGAGTTGGAGGCCGGAATGACGTTGTCGAACAGCTCTTTCTTGCGCGCAATCAGGGCTTCGGCGCTGCGGTCGGTGTAAAAAAACAGCTGCTCTTCGGCGTCGAAGAAATTCTCAAGCACGTACTCGGTCAGCGCCTCGGCCTCGCGCAGCCACGTTTCCACAAAGCTGACTTCGTACAGGCTGATGTAGGCCTGAATGACCAGCGCGTAGTCTTCCAGAAAGGCGCTGATGCTGGCCCGGCCGTTTTTGCAGGTGCGGAACAAGCGGGCGCCGTCGCGCAGGTTGGCCTGAATGAAGCGGGCGTTGCGCTCGGCCACCACCAAAAACTCAGGCTCCGCAAAGGCGCGGTAGGCGTCGGTAAGGCCCTGCAGCAGCAGGGCGTTCCAGCCGGTCAGCACCTTGTCGTCGAGGCCGGGGCGGACGCGGGTGGCGCGCACGGCCATTATTTTCTGCTTCCAGCCCGTCACCAGCTCCAGCACCACGTCGGGGGCCAGTTGGTGGGCCGCGCCAAAGGCCTCGTCGGTATCGCGCCGGTGCAGGATGTTGCGGCCGTGCTCCCAGTTGCCCAGCGCCGTGCAGTTGTAGTAGTCCGAGAACAGTGGCTCCTCGTCGCCGAGAATCGCGCGCAGCTCGTCCTTCGTGAAAACGTAGAACTTGCCCTCCTCGCCCTCGCTGTCGGCATCGAGCGACGAATAAAATCCCCCTTCGGCGGTGGTTAACTCGAGCCGGACAAACTCCACGGTGTCGTACACCACTTCCCGAAACAGCTCGTCCTGCGTCAGTTGGAAAGCCTCGCTGTACAGGCTGATGAGCTGTCCGTTGTCGTACAGCATTTTCTCAAAATGCGGGGCCAGCCATTCCCCGTCCACCGAGTAGCGGGCAAAACCGCCGTGGGCTTGGTCGTAAATACCGCCCCAGGCCATTTCACGCAAGGTCAGCACCGTTTGGTCGAGCACCGCCCGGCTGCCGCTGATGGCGTGGGCCCGCAGCAAAAACCGCCAGATGCTCGGCATCGGAAACTTGGGGGCCCGGTTCATGCCGCCGCGCTCCCGGTCGAAACCGATGCTCAGGTTGTACACGAGCAATTTAAATTCTTCCTCCGAAACACCGGCCGGCCCGGCTTCCGGCGCTACTCCGATGGCCCGGAGCAGGTCGGTGTCGGATTCCTGGGCCGCGCCATGATTCTGGCCGCCGTATTTCTGCAGCTCGCTCGTCCCAATCACCTCCATAAACCGCTCTGCCGACTGCTCCAGTTCGCTCCGATGCTCGCCGGCGTAGGCCTGGCCGATGTTTTCCAGCAATTGCACCCAGTTCCCGCGCGGGAAATACGTCCCGCCGTAGAAGGGCTTCGCCGCCGAAGTCAGAAACACGTTAAGCGGCCAGCCGCCTTGCAGGCCCATGGCGTGCACGGCGTCCATGTAAATCTGGTCCACGTCGGGCCGCTCCTCGCGGTCCACCTTAATGCACACAAAATGCGCATTCATCACCCGCGCCACGGCCTCGTGCTCGAACGACTCGCGCTCCATCACGTGGCACCAATGGCAAGCGGCGTAGCCGATGCTCACCAAAATGGGCTTCTGCTCGGCCCGGGCCCGGTTCAGGGCTTCGGGGCCCCACGGATACCAATCTACGGGGTTGTGGGCGTGCTGCTGCAGGTAGGGGCTGGTTTCCTGCGCGAGCCGATTGGTCGATTGCGAAGCGTGAGCCATGGCGAAGAGGGGAGGGGAAACAACAAACCCGGCGGAAAAGGCCGGGTTTGTGAAGGTAACTACGCCGGCTTGGCCGGCTTCTTGGGTGCCTTGGATTTGGCCGCCGCCTTTTCGGGTTTGGGTTTGGCCGGCGCTTTGGGCTTGAGTTTGGCCGGCGCTTTGGGCACCGGAGGCGTGGGGTTTTCCGGCGCTGCTGCAGCCCCGGGCTTAGCTTTTTTCTTGGGCACCGCAGCTTTTTTCGGAATTGAAACCTTTGCTGTGGCCCCCACCGAAACAGCGGGTGCCTTGGCCGTTGGCGCCTTTTTTGCCGCCGTAGCTTTCTTAGGCAATGCGCTTGGTGCTACCAAGGAGGCGTTCGAGCCGGTCATACGGCCCGCGGCAGCCGGGGGGCGGTCTGCCTGCACGGGAATGATGGGCACGTCAATGGCTGGTTTTTCCGTGCGGGCCCCGCTCACGGCCCGGCTCCGGTTGCGCGCCGGCTTGCGAGCAGAAGCGGGTGTCGCATCCGCACCCGCGAGCACCGCGGGAGGAGCATTCGTAGGTTGCGTGGGCCCTGTTGCCGGCTTGTCGCGGCTGCCACGTGGGGCAATTGCTGGTTGAAGCGCGTTTAAACTCTTTGCCTTGGCCGTGCTTCCTGCTGCGTCACGGGTCGGCAGCTGGTCAACGGCCGGCGGTGTCGAGGCCTCATTTCGCCCATCGGCTGGGGCTGTCGTTCCTCGGCCCCTTTTCGACCGGTTTCGTCCCCTTGCAGCCGATGCCTGCCCCGACCCTGCCGAAGTCCCTTCGTTGATTGGCGCAGTCGGCTGCCCGGGCTCAATTGCACCGCCTTGGGGCAAAGCAGTGGGCACCGTCAGGCCTTTTTCAGCGGCCGTTTTCGCCGATTCTTCCATCGCAGGCCCACGCGCAGTCTCTTGCCGTCCGCCCCGCCGTTTCACCGGAACCGATTTGGTAACGGCACTCGATTTGTTGCCCTCGTGCGCAGGTGCCTGAGTTGCGGCTGCGGCATCAGCGCCGGCGCCGGAGTCGTCTGCGGCAGCTGACGGCAGGTTTCCGTCGTCCCCGGCGAGGCGCAGGGCGTTTTTGCGGGCGGTGCGTTTGGCTCCCCCGCGGGAGCGCCGTTTCTTCTTTTTGGGCTGGTCTTGGTCCGACTCATCGGTTGTTTCTTGGGGTAGCCCAACAGGCCGACGGGCCACGAACGATTGACTTGCATCGTTTATCGGCTCGTAAGCTCCCCCTGTTGCCGCAGCGCTTGCTTGCTCAGCAGCGGGCTCTGACGCCGGCTGGCCCGGCCCACGCCCTTTGCGTCCGCGCTCCGGCCGGCCCGAACGCGCGGCCCGTTGCGCCCGAAAGTCCTCGGGTGAGAGGCGCGGCGGCCGATTGTCGGTCGCCGCCGGCTGGTCAGCCATTGGGTCCACCGTTTGCTGGTCCACCAGTCGCCTGCTGGGCGTTTCGTTGGCGCCTTGGCCGATATCAATCCGTTCCTCGTCGTCTTCCGGCGCGGCTACTGGTTCAAGCTGACGCGGTGCCGGCAACGCCGCCATCCAGAGCCGCACCGCGCCTAATTCGGCCTCCACGTCAAGCTTCCGCAAGCTGAGCTGTTCCAGCTTTGCCTGCGTGTTTTCCAGAAATTGCCGGTGCTCCGGCGCACCCGCGTGCAGCGGCCGGTGCTCCAGCGCCTGGCGCACCGCTGCCCATTCTTTGCGGAACTGGCCGAAATCTGCATCAAAATACGTCCGGGCAAATTTGTCCCAGATGTACTCTTCCGCTACCGTCGACGGGTGCAGCATGTCGTCCGCGTAGAACCGATAGTCCCGCAAATCGTCGGTCAGCAGCTCAAACGCCGGAAAATAGGCCACGCCCGGCAGCAAATCACTCACAAAATGCGTGGCCAGGCGCAGCACCGATTTACTCACCGCGTTCAGCGGCAGCGTGTCTTTCAGATGCCGCACCGGGCTCACCGTGAGCACAAAGCGCAGCCCGGGGTTGAGACGCCGCAGGTAAGCGTGCGTTTCTGCCAAGCCGTTGATGATGTCGTCGGGCGTCAGCAGTTCGCGCTCGAACAGTTCGGCCGGCTGCTTGTGGCAGTTGCTCACCAGTTCGCCCGTTTCACGCAGGCGGTAGGCCCAGGCCGTGCCCAGGGTCAGCAGCACGACGTCGGTGGTGCGCAAAAAATCGCCCGCGCGCTGCACCAGCCCCTGGATGAGCTGCAGCAATTCCACCGGGGTTTCGGCCCCGATGCGGCCGTGCAGGTCGTAGCTCTGCCAGCGGCCCCGGGCTTCCACGAGGTGCTGCTGCCAGTCCACGTCTTCGCCGGCCGCCGCGCGCAGCAGCCGGCCCAACGCCAATGGCTGAAACACGGTGCCAAACGGATTCACCAGCGTTTCCACCTTGTTCAAAGTTAGGTGCGTGCCGATGCTATCGGCAAAGCAGGACCCCATGGTCAGCACCCGCGCCGTGCGGGGCAGCGGGCTTGTGGCCGGGGCAATGGGTAGTTCAGTTCTAAACATTAACGCAAAAATAGGTTAGCCGCGCCCGCCGTTGTTTTTCTGCCCGCGGAGAAGGTTTGCAAAGCCGCTCATACAAAAAAAGCCCTGCCGCAGGGCAAGGCTTTTTTGCTTAATAGAGCCGTCGTGCTAACAACCGTTACTCGGCTACCACGCGGAATTTCACCGTGTGCTTCACTTCCTTGTGCAAGCTGGCGGTAGCGGTGTAGTCGCCAGCGGCCGAGGGCTCCTGGTCGAACGACAGACGCTTGCGGTCTACGTCCACTCCTTTGGCTTTCAGCATTTCAGCCAATTGCAAGGTAGTTACGCGGCCAAAGATTTTGCCGCTCTCGCCCACCTTGGCAGGGATTTCCAGCACCATGTCGCCAATCTGGTCGGCAATGGCCTGGGCATCGCCCTTGATTTTGTCGGCTTTGTGTGCAGCTTGGCGCACGTTCTCGGCCGTGATTTTCTTGTTTGTCTTGTCGGCCAGCATGGCCAAGCCTTGCGGCAGCAAGAAGTTGCGCCCGTAGCCCGATTTCACGGTCACGGTGTCGTTCTTGTAACCAAGGCCCTTCACGTCGTCTTTGAGGATGATTTCCATGTCTTTTTTTTGGTAATGAGTACTCAGTATTTGGTAGTCGAACAAACGAATTGGTCAAAAACCGGACTACTAATCACTCAGTACTGACTACTTATTTAAGGGCGTCGGCTACGTACGGCATCAGGGCCAGGTGGCGGGCTTTGGCCACGGCCTGGGTCACTTTGCGCTGGAACTTGAGGCTGGTGCCCGTCAGGCGCCGGGGCAGCACACGGCCCTGCTCGTTCACGAACTTCAGCAGGAAGTTCGGGTCTTTGTAATCCACGTATTTAATGCCGTTTTTCTTAAAGCGGCAGTATTTTTTGCGGGTGTCCTGCGGCTTGTTCATAGCCGACCGGTCATTGTTCCGGCTGTTGTTGGGAGTTGCCATGTCGGTCGGTTATTGGGCTACGGCTTCGGTTTCTTTGGCGGCTTTCTGCTGGTTCATCTCGCCGTTGCGGCGGCGGTTGTTGTAGTCCACGGCGTGCTTGTCGAGCACCGTGGTCAAGAACCGGATGATGCGCTCGTCGCGGCGGAACGCCAGTTCCAGCACGTCAACGATGTTGCCCGAGCCCGTGTAGGACAGGCAGTAGTAGTAGCCGGTATTCTTTTTTTGAATCGGGTACGCCAGCTTGCGCAGGCCCCAGGATTCGGTGGCTACAATGGCGGCGCTATTTTCCTTAAGCACCTGGGTGAACTTCTCGACCGTCTCTTGCACCTGGCCCTCGTTCAGCACGGGGGTTACGATGAAGACCGTCTCGTAATTTCTTACTTCCATTACGACGGGGTGAAAATTTGGGGGTGAAAAAATTTGATTGGGGCGCAAAGGTACTGACTTACCGTCAGATTGCCAAGCCCTTTCCATGGATAAGTTACCAACTATCTTGGAGAAAAGCATGGGCCTGCCAAAGCAGGGCTTGAAGCCCGCCGCCGAAACAGACGCCATCGCCGGAATTTACAAGCGGCATGTCCTTGGGTGGGAATTTATTCGTATGGACTCCAACATAACACCCGTTTGTGGGTTTCTTTATTAAGAGCAGCGACAAGCCAGCGGGCTGTTTCAAGCTGCTGTAGTAAAGGCAATGTGAACCAGTTGCTGACCCCCACAGGCGAGGGGCGTTTTAATAAGATTGATGCTCTTAATTACCGTGCCGGGGGTGGTCCAGCATGTCTAGAAATTACTTTTCACCTTTTGCCGCCTACGATTCCTGACTTACCTTTGTGGCCTTGAAATGCCCCTAGCGTTTCGTTTTACCGTCTATTTTCTTATGAATAGCATTCGATTTCGTTCGTTAACTCATCTGCTGCTGGCGCTATTTCTCATCTTTGCCGGCTTTCATCGTGTTGCGGCGCAGGACGCTAGTTCGGCCGCTAGCGTGAAAAAAGAAGGCGTAGTGCCTGGCGCCACGGCCGGCGCCACGGCCGCCACGGCGGTGGCGCCGCCGGCCGCCCCCGCGGGTGGCGACGCCGCCGCCATCGCAGCCGGAGATGCCTTGTTCAAAGGCAACTGCACGCAGTGCCACGCGGTGAACGAGCAGGTGGTGGGCCCGGCCCTGGGCGGCATTTCCAAGCGCCGCCCCATCGCCTGGATTATTCCCTGGATTAAGAACTCGAGCAAGGTGGTGGCCGGCGGCGACGAGTACGCCGTGGCCCTCTACAACAAGTTCAACAAGCAGCAGATGCCCTCCTTCGCCCTCTCGGACAAGGAGATTACGTCCATCGTCGCCTACATCACCTCCGAGGAGGGCAAAGCCAGCGCTGCGCTAGGCGGCGGGGTAACGGCGGGCAACGCCGCTGCTACCGACGGCAAAGACGATGCCGCTGGCGGTGGAGCCGGGGCCGGCAAGTACGTTGACATTCTGCTGATTGTGCTTGTGGTGGTGCTGATTGTGCTGGTGGTGACGCTGGTTATCATCGGTAACCTGATGAAGGATGTGCTGCGCGGCCGCAAGGACCTCGACGGCCGCGACGTGGAGATTCTGGAGCAGCGTTTCGATTGGAGCAAACTGTACCGGTCGCCGGTAATGCGCGGCGTGGTAGGGACAGTTTTCGCCTTGGTGTTGCTGTACGAAGGCGTGCAGAGCGTGATGGCCGTGGGCCTGAACCAGGGCTACCAGCCCACGCAACCCATTGCCTTTTCGCACAAGTTGCACGCCGGCGAGCACCAGATTAACTGCGCTTACTGCCACACGTCGGTGTACAAGAGCAAGTCGGCCAACATCCCGTCGGCCAACATCTGCATGAATTGTCACTCGCAGATTAAAACGGAGTCGCCCGAAATCAAGAAAATATACCGGGCCATCGAGCGCAAGCAGCCCATCCAATGGGTGCGGATTCACAACCTGCCCGACTTAGCTTATTTCAACCACTCGCAGCACACGCAGGTGGCAGGCTTGCAGTGCCAGACCTGCCACGGCCCCATCCAGAACATGGAGGTGGTGTACCAGTACTCGGCCCTTACCATGGGCTGGTGCATCAACTGCCACCGCGAGATGCCCATCAATGTTAAGGACAATAAGTACTACGACAACCTCGTGAAGCTGCACGACACCAAAAATGCCGGCGCCCCCTTCACCGTGTCGTCGAATGGCGGCACCGAGTGCTCGAAGTGCCACTACTAAACTAGTACACGGTATTGAGTAGAGAGTAGTAAGAGTCAAACTGACTCGCTACTTGCTACTCTCTACTTCCTACTTGCTACTAAATACTGATTACCCTCCCAAATGAAGTACTGGAAAGGAATTGAGGAACTGGAAAGTGCCCCGGAGTTCATGCAATCGGCTTTTGCCGAGTTCATGCCTCTGAAGGAAAGTCGCGAAAGCAAAGACGCTACTTCGGCTCCCCGCCGCGATTTCCTCAAACTGATGGGTTTTAGCGTGGCGGCTGTCACGCTGGCTTCGTGCGAAACGCCGGTTATTAAGGCCATTCCCTACCTGAACAAGCCCGAAGAAGTTGACCCGCTCATTTCTAATTTTTACGCTTCCACCTACTTTACCGGTTCCGATTACAACGCGGTGCTGGTGAAGGCCCGCGATGGCCGTCCGATTAAGCTGGAGGGCAACCCCGAGTCGCCCCTTACCCGCGGGGGCCTGTCGGCCCGGGCCCAGGCGGCTGTGCTAAGCCTGTACGACGGCGGCCGCTTGCAGCATTTTGCCATCAAAGGGCAAAAGGCCGAGATGAAGCAGGTGGACCAGGAAATCCGGACGAAGCTGGCCGCTGCTACTGGCCGCATCGCCATTGTTTCGCCCACCATCATCAGCCCCAGCACCAAAAAGGCCATTGCTGAATTTGTGGCCCGCTACCCCAGCGCCACGCACGTGATGTACGACGCGCAGTCGGCCACGGGCCTGCTGCAGGCTAACAACGGGGTGTTGCCTGGCTACGATTTCAGCAAAGCGAAAGTCATCGTGAGTCTCGGCGCCGACTTCCTCGGCACTTGGATTTCGCCGGTGGAATACGCCAAGCAGTACGTGCAGAACCGCAAGGTGAGTAGCGCGAAGCGCACCATGTCGCGCCATTTTCAGTTCGAAACCGCGATGACCCTCACCGGCTCCAACGCCGATGTGCGGGTGCCGGTGAAGCCGTCGGAAATGGGCGCTGTGGCGCTGGCGCTGTACAACGCGGTGGGGGGCAACGGGGGCTCAGCCACTTACAAAAACGATAACCTGACCAAGGCCGCGGCCGAGCTCGCCGCCAACCGCGGGGCCGGCCTTGTGGTTTCCGGCTCCAACGACCCGGCCGTGCAAGCTTTGGTGGCCGCCATTAACCAAACCCTCGGCAACGTGGGCACTACGGTAGACCTCGCGGCTCCAAGCAACGTGCGGCAGGGCGATGATGCCCGTATGGTTGCGCTGGTGAACGACATGAACAACGGCCGCGTGGGCGCCGTGATTTTTTACAATGCCAACCCGGTGTATAACCACCCGCTGGCGGCCAAAGTGAAGTCGGGCATTGCCAAAGTGCCCCTGACCATCTCGCTGAACGACCGGCTGGACGAAACCGGCAGCCTTTGCCAGTACGCCGCGCCCGATAGCCACTGGCTGGAATCGTGGAACGATTTCGAGCCCAAGCGCGGTTTTCTAAGCCTGTCGCAGCCGGTGATTACGCCGCTGTTTGCCACGCGCCAAGCCCAGGAAAGTTTGCTGCACTGGGCCGGCAACAACACGACTTACTACAAATACCTGCGAGCGAATTGGCGGGCGCTGACGCCCAATGACGCCGCCTGGGACCAGGTGGTGCACGACGGCGTGGCCAAAGGCACTGTGCTGCCTGCTGCCCCGGCCATGCTCACCCCGGCGCTCAGCCCCGCCGCGGCCGCGGCCCAAATCAGCGGCGCTGCCAAGCCGAACGGTATTGAGCTTGCACTTTACGAAAAAGTGGGCCTGGGAGCTGCTGGCTGTGAGGCCAATAATCCTTTCTTGCAGGAGTTGCCCGACCCGATTTCGAAAGCGACTTGGGGCAACTATCTCGCCGTGCCCCGCAAGATGGCCATCGAGAATAAGTGGGAGCAGGGCGACGTAGTGAAGGTGTCGGCTAATGGAACCAGCATCGAATTGCCCGTGCTGATTCAACCCGGGCAGACCAACGGAACGGTCAGCATTGCTTTGGGCTACGGCCGCACGCTGGCCGGCAAGGCCGGCGACAAGGTGGGCGAGAATGCCGCGCCGCTGGCAATGGTTGGCGCCAATGGCATTCAATACATGAACGTGGTGACGCTGGCCAAAACCGAAGCCACCTCGCCCATCGCCCAGACCCAAACGCACCACACGCTGATGGACCGCAAGCCGGTGGTGCAGGAGAATTCGCTGGTGAACTATATAAAGAACCCGAAGGAAGTAACCGAGTACGAACTGGTAGCGACGCCCGATGGCCTGGAGAAACCCAACAAGGTTTCGCTGTGGCAGGATTACCAGTACAACAACCATCACTGGGGCATGGCCGTGGACCTCAACTCCTGCATCGGCTGCGGCTCGTGCGTGATTGGCTGCCAGACCGAGAATAACATTGCTGTGGTGGGCAAGCAGCAGGTTATCAACCGCCGCGAGATGCACTGGATGCGCATCGACCGCTACTACAGCTCGGATACGCACAAGGACTCGTTCGAGACCAAAGGCAAGGTGGGCACCTACGCGGCCATGGAAGACCCGTCGGAAAACCCGCAGGTGATTTTCCAGCCGATGATGTGCCAGCAGTGCAACCACGCGCCTTGTGAAACGGTGTGCCCGGTGCTGGCCACCACGCACAGTTCGGAAGGCATCAACCAGATGACCTACAACCGCTGCATCGGCACCCGCTACTGCGCCAACAACTGCCCGTACAAAGTGCGGCGCTTCAACTGGTTCTCCTACTACTCGAACGAGAAGTTTGAAACCGTTAACGGCCATATGTTCACCGACCTCGGCCGCATGGTGCTGAACCCGGACGTAACCGTGCGCGCCCGCGGGGTGATGGAAAAATGCACGTTCTGCATTCAGCGCATTCAGTTGGGCAAGCTTGAAGCCAAAAAGCAAAAACGCCGCCCGGTAGACGGTGAGATTGTGACGGCCTGCGCCCAGTCGTGCCCCACCGAAGCCATTGTGTTCGGCGACATGCGCGACCCGAAAAGCCGCATTAGCCAACTGCTGCGTCGCGAGGACGGCGAGCGGGCCTTCCACTCGCTCGATTCCATCAACGTGCAGCCGAACGTGACGTACCTGACCAAGATTCGTAACTCGGAATCGGAGTTCTTTGCCAAAGAAAACGCTTAATACCTACCACTATGCAGCACGTATCATCGATTCGCGAGCCGCTCGTCACCGGCGGCAAGACGTTGCACGACGTCACGCAGGACATCTGCTACCAAGTTGAAGCCAAGCCCAACCTCCGGTGGATGGCGGCGCTGAGCGTGGCCTTGTTCTTTCTGGGCATTTTCTTTTACTCCGTGTACCGCACCGTGTGGTACGGCATCGGCGAGTGGGGCCTGAACAAAACCGTGAACTGGGCCTGGGACATCACCAACTTTGTGTGGTGGGTGGGCATCGGCCACGCCGGTACGCTGATTTCGGCCGTGCTGCTGCTGTTTCGGCAGAAGTGGCGCTCGTCCATCAACCGCGCCGCCGAGGCCATGACCATCTTCGCCGTAATCTGCGCCGCCATGTTTCCGGTGCTGCACATGGGGCGGCCCTGGCTGGCTTTTTGGGTGTTTCCGCTGCAAAACACGTTCGGCTCGCTGTGGGTGAATTTTAACTCTCCGCTCCTCTGGGACGTGTTCGCCATCTCTACTTACTTCACCGTGTCGCTGGTGTTCTGGTACATCGGCCTGATTCCGGACTTCGCGTCCATCCGGGACCGCGCCAAAGGCACCATCGCCAAGTTCAGCTATTCCATGCTGAGCTTCGGCTGGAAAGGTTCGGCCAAGGCTTGGTCGCGTTACGAAACGGTGTCGCTGATTCTGGCCGGCGTTTCGACGCCGCTGGTGCTTTCGGTGCACACCATTGTGTCGATGGACTTTGCCACTTCGGTGGTGCCCGGCTGGCACACCACCATCTTCCCGCCCTATTTCGTGGCCGGTGCTATCTTCTCGGGCTTTGCCATGGTGCTCACACTCATGCTGATTACCCGCGTGGTGTTTAAGCTCGAAGATTACATCACGCTGGAGCACATCGCGCTGATGAATAAAATCATGATGGTGACCGGTTCGATTGTGGGCGTGGCGTACATCACGGAGTTCTTTATTGCTTGGTATTCGCAGGTAGAATTTGAGCAGTACGCCTTCATCAACCGTGCTACCGGGCCCTACTGGTGGGCATATGCCTCGATGATGACCTGCAATGTGATTACGCCCCAGCTGGTGTGGTTCCGCCGGGTGCGCTACAGCATTCCACTCACGTTCATTTTGTCCATTATCGTCAATATCGGCATGTGGTTCGAGCGTTTCGTCATCATCGTGACCTCGCTGCACCGCGACTACCTGCCGTCGAGCTGGGCCATGTTCTCGCCTTCCATCATCGACATTGGGCTGTACGTAGGTACCCTGGGTCTGTTTTTCACGCTGTTTCTGCTCTTCGCCAAGTTCTTTCCGGTGATTAACATGGCGGAAATAAAAACCATCCTGAAGTACACCGTCGACAATGGCCCGACGTACAACCCGGCCCGCGCCCATGCGCCGGCTCCCGCCCAAGTATCCACGCCCGGCGTGCCCGCTTCGGCGCCCGTAACTTATAACAAGCATGACTAAGCAGTTCGCTCTGGGCATCTTCGACGACGAAGATGTGCTGCTCCACGCCGTGGAAAACGTGCGCGCCGCCGGCGTGAAAATTCACGACGTGTTTTCGCCTTACCCGGTGCACGGCATCGACGATGCCCTGGGCATCGAACGGTCGCGCCTGCCAATTGCCGCCTTTTTCTTTGGCATGGCGGGCCTAGCGTTCGCACTGTGGATGCAGATATACATGTTGGGCTACGATTGGCCGATGATTATCGGCGGCAAGCCGCACATTGCCTTTCCTGCGTTTGTGCCGGTGTTGTTCGAATTGACGGTGTTTTTTACCTGCCACGGCATGGCCATTACCTTTTTCACCGTCACGGGCCTGTACCCGCGCTTTAAAGTGCCGGTGATGGACGTGCGGGCCACCGACGATAAGTTCGTGATGGCCATTGAACTGGACGAAACCAGTTCGCAATTTCCCCGGCTGACCCAGCTGCTGCGCGACAACGGCGCTTCGGAGGTCAACCAAAAAGAAATGACCAATAACTAATGACGCATCCGCTGAACCTGAGCCTGCGCGTTTCGGCGCTGCTGCTGTCCCTCGGGCTGGCCACTACGGCCTGCACCCACGATGGAAACGACCCCGGCGTGGAATACGCCCCGGAAATGTACGAGTCAATTCCGTACGAGCCTCTGCGCCAAACCAGCTTTAACACGGTTAATTCGTTCGGTATCAACGAGCGCACCCCGGCGAACGGCACCATCCCGCGCGGCAAGCTGAACTACTTCGACCACATCCCAAAAGATAGTGTGGGCATTGCCGAGCGCACCCTCCACAACCCGTTTCCTTACACCAAAGCCAACCTGGAAGAAGGCAAGGTACTGTACACCCGCATTTGTTCGCATTGCCACGGTGAGCAGGGCAACGGCCAAGGGCCGGTGGGTTTGAAGTTTAAGGGCGTGCCGAACTACGCTACGGGTTATTACAAGAACATGAACGACGGGCACATCTACCACGTCATTCAATGGGGCCGCAACCGCATGATGCCCCACGGTTCCATTGTCAATCCCGAGGAGCGCTGGAAAATCGCCATGTACGTGCGGGTGCTGGAGCGCGGCGAGGGCCCCGATGCCTTGAGCAAGCTGGTGGCCAAAGGGCCCAGCAGCACGGCCAACGACTCAACCGAAATGACTGACCGCGCCAACCAAGGTCCTGTGGGCCAAGCACAGGCCGGCACCGGTTCCGAAACCCCCGGCCAAGGCAACACCAAGGCTAAAAACGGCACTGCCACCCCCAAATAACGCACCATGGCAACTCTGACGCACCAAGAAAGCGCCACGGCTGAACAGCTCGTCGTTACGGATGGCGCCCGTAAAATATTCCTCACCATCATCGTCGCCGGTGTAGCAGTGCTGATTCTGGGCCTACTAGCAGCCTATTTCGGTTGGGGTGAGGAACACCGTTCCACTACTGAAGCCGCTGGCAAGCTCGGCGCCGCGCACGAGGAAGGCAGCTCGGTACTGGTGAAGCGCGTGCTGGTGAGCCTGTGGCATAGCAACTTGTTTTTTCTAGGCGTATCGACTGTCGGCACGGTGTTTATGGCCATCAACTACGTGGCCTACGCCGGATGGTCGGTGATGATAAAGCGCATTGCCGAAGCCCTCAGTGCTTGGGTGATTCCCGGCGGTGTCATCATGCTGGTGGTATTTCTTGTAGGTCGTCACGACATTTTCCACTGGTCGCACGAAGGTATCATGACCAAGGGCAGCCCTAATTACGACGCCGTTATTGCGGGCAAAAGCGGATTTTTGAACCTGCCGTTTTACCTCATCCGCATGGTGAGCTACTTGGTCATTTGGGCTGTTTTTAGTTGGAAACTGCGTCAACTCTCGTTGCAGGAAGACCTGACGGGGGGTACCTACTGGTTCCATAAAAGCGTTACGGCCTCGGCACTTTTCCTGGTTTTATATGCGGTAACGTCCTCCATGTCGGCCTGGGACTGGGTAATGTCGGTTGACCCGCACTGGTTTAGCACCATGTTTGGCTGGTATGTCTTTGCCTCGTGGTGGGTATCCGGCATAGCCGCCATTGCCCTAACGGCCATCTTTCTGAAACAAGCCGGGTACCTACGCGCTTTGACCAACAACCACCTGCACGACCTGGGCAAGTTGATGTTTGGCTTCAGTATTTTCTGGACCTACGTTTGGTTTGCGCAGTTCATGCTGATTTGGTACGCCAACTTACCCGAAGAGGCGGTTTACTTCAACCAGCGCCTCGGTGGTTTCGAGGGTCGCTACACGTCGATGTTCTTTTTCAACATCGGTATCAACTTCGTGTTTCCGTTCCTGGGCCTGATGACCCGCGACGCCAAACGGCAAATGATTATCATGAAAATCGTCTGCATCGCCATCTTGGTGGGCCACTGGTCAGACTTTTACTTAATGCTGATGCCGGGCACTTTGAAGGGCGAAAATGGGTTCTTAATTGAGATTGGCATTGCCGCTATTTTCCTCGGTTCGTTCCTGATTTTATTCACTCGTCGGCTCGCTTCTGCTTCGCTGGTGCCCGTTCATCATCCGTTCTTGGACGAGAGCGTGCACCACACCACTTAATCAGCTTAGGCATTAGGTAACAAGTGGCCGGCCCGTGCGCGGACTGCCCCCCAGCACTTGATGCTTATCACTTAGCTTTTACAATTAAAATCAATGACTGCTCTGACCATTTTACTGGTGTTGCTGTTGCTGTTGGTCGTTTTCGGCCTGCTGTTTCGCTTGCAGATTCTGACTTCCATCTTTTCGGGCACGTTCACCAAAGACATTGGCATGAGCAATAGCGTGAATGCTATCCTAATGCTCGTGTTCCTCTTTGGCGGTGGCGGGTGGTTCGCGTATTCTTTTGTTGAGAACTTCAGCAAGATGAACCCTCCCATTGCCTCGGTGCACGGCCACCAAATGGAACGCATGTTTTGGACGACGATGACCGTCATCGGCGTGGCGTTCGCCATTACCCAAGCGCTGTTGTTTATCTACGCCTACAAGTACCAGCACAAAGAAGGTCGTCGGGCCTACTTCTTTGCCCACAACAACAAGATTGAGGTCATCTGGACTATCATCCCGGCCATTGTAATGGCGGCGCTGATTTTTGCCGGCTGGAAGGCCTGGACGCGCATTACGGGCCCCGCGCCAAAGAATTCGGTGGTGGTTGAAGTGATGGGCAAGCAATTCAACTGGCTGGTGCGCTACCCCGGTCGCGACATGAAGCTGGGAGTGGTGAACTACCGCATGATTGATGCCGTGAACGAATGGGGTTTCGACCTGAGCGACAAGTCTTCGCTCGACGATTTTACGACCAACGAAATCCACGTGCCCAAAGGCGTGCCGGTGCTGATTAAGATTCGCTCACGCGATGTGCTCCACGCCGTGTACATGCCGCAGTTTCGGGTGCAGATGTACGCTGTTCCCGGAATGCCCACGCGCTTCTGGTTCACGCCCACCACCACCACGGATGAGATGCGCGCGAGGTTGGGCAACCCCAAGTTCAACTACGAGTTGGCCTGCAACCAGGTGTGCGGCGGCAGCCACTTCGCCATGAAGGCGACTATTGTGGTGGACGAGCCCGACGACTACCAGCATTGGTACGCGGCGCAACAATCATTCGCGCAGAAAAACCCCGAAGTACTGGCCGCGTTCAAACAGAAAGCCCAGCCGCTGGTTTCTCAAGCAGCCGTTTCCGCCGAAGCCAAAGAGGCTGCGCCCGTTCCGTTGGCCGCCTCTTACTAATCACTACCTAACAGTTTATTTTTATGTCAGACATGGCAGCCAAACCCAATCTATCGCCGGGCGTGCAAACGCAGGGCGGCATTGGCACCGGTCCGGTGCCCGCCACGGAGCACGGCGAGCATTTGCATCACGACGACCACGAGCACCACGACCAACACTGGCTGTGGAAGTACGTTTTCAGCCAGGACCACAAGCAAATTGCCAAGCAATTCCTGATTACGGGGATGTTGTGGGCCATTCTGGGCGGTACCCTGTCCAGCCTATTCCGTTTGCAGCTGGGCTGGCCCGAAGGCACCATGGAATGGCTGAAGCCATTCCTGGGCGGCTGGATTGAGGCCGGTAAGTTGAACCCCGAGTTCTACCTGGCCCTCGTAACCATGCACGGCACCATCATGGTGTTCTTCGTGCTCACGGCCGGGCTGAGCGGCACGTTTTCCAACTTTCTGATTCCGCTGCAAGTGGGTGCCCGCGACATGGCGTCGGGCTTTATGAATATGCTCTCGTACTGGTTCTTCTTCCTGTCGAGCGTCATCATGTTTTCGTCGCTGTTCATCGAGACCGGCCCGGCTGCTGCTGGTTGGACCATCTACCCACCGCTAAGTGCGTTGCCGCAGGCCATTTCGGGTTCGGGTGCGGGCATGACGCTGTGGTTGGTGAGCATGGCGTTGTTTATCGTGTCTCAGCTGTTGGGTGGCGTCAACTACGTAACTACTGTCATCAACCTGCGCACCCGCGGCATGAGCATGAGCAAGCTGCCGCTCACCATCTGGGCGTTTTTCTTGACGGCTATTCTAGGTATCCTTTCGTTCCCAGTGCTGTTTTCGGCCGCGCTGCTACTGATTTTTGACCGTTCGTTTGGTACCTCGTTCTTCTTGTCGGACATCTACATTGCTGGCAAGGCGCTCAGTAACCAAGGCGGTTCGCCGGTGTTGTTCCAGCACTTGTTTTGGTTCTTGGGGCACCCCGAGGTGTACATCGTGATTATGCCGGCAATGGGCATGGTGTCGGAAGTACTGGCCACCAACGCCCGCAAGCCCATCTTCGGCTACCGCGCCATGATTGGCTCGCTGATTGGCATTTCGCTGCTCTCGTTTGTCGTGTGGGCCCACCACATGTTCGTGACGGGCATGAACCCTTTCCTCGGTTCGGTCTTCATGTTCCTGACGCTGATTATCGCTGTGCCATCGGGTGTGAAAGTGTTTAACTGGCTGGCGACGCTGTGGCGCGGCAATATCCGTTTCACTGCGGCCATGCTGTTTGCCATTGGTTTTGTGTCGCTGTTCATCTCGGGTGGTTTGACGGGTATTATCCTCGGCAACGCTACGCTGGACATTCAGATGCACAACACCTATTTTGTGGTGGCCCACTTCCATTTGGTGATGGGCAGCGCAGCGTTCTTCGGCCTGTTTGCCGGCGTCTACCATTGGTTCCCGAAGATGTTTGGGCGTATGATGGACGAGAAGCTGGGCTACATCCACTTCTGGTTGACGTTTGCGGGCGTGTACCTGGTGTTTATGCCGATGCACTACGTGGGCATCGCCGGTTTCCCCCGTCGCTACTACGCCTGGACTGGCTTTGATGCTTTCTCGCAGTTCGCTGACATGAACAAGTTCATCTCGATTGCGGCCATCATCACCTTCCTGGGTCAGTTCGTCTTCATCTTTAATTTCTTCTACAGCATCTACCGCGGCCGTCGCGCCACCCAGAATCCCTGGAATTCGACCACGCTGGAATGGACGACGCCTATCGAGCCCGGCCACGGCAACTGGCCTGGCGAGATTCCGGCCGTGTACCGTTGGCCTTACGACTACAGTAAGCCCGGTGCGGAGGAGGACTTCATTCCGCAGAATGTGCCCTACTCGCAAACGCAGTCCTCGAACCTGCCCTACGAGCAGGAAATGGCCGACTAGTTTGGCTGAATCGCATAGTCCCGAAACGGGCCGCCTCACCGGCGGCCCGTTTTTGTGTCGACGCAAAACCAAAAAATAAAGGATTATCTGAGAGAATAGCCATGACAAGTTTGTTACAGCTACGATGGAAAATACGAGAATAAACGCTGCCGTTCGCCGTTTCCGCTTCGTTGGCCTGCTTACCGTGGTGTCCGTGTACCTGCTGATTTTGGTGGGGGGCGTGGTGCGCAGCACGGGCAGCGGCATGGGCTGCCCCGACTGGCCCAAGTGCTTTGGCACGTGGGTTCCGCCCACGCAAATCAGTCAGCTTCCGGCCAACTACAAAGAGGTATACACCGCCCAGCGCGTGGCCAAAAACCAGAAGCTGGCCCGCACGTTGCAAAAAATGGGTTTTGCGCAAGTGGCCGGCAGCATCTTCGCCCACCCCACGCAGTACATCGAGACGGATTTCAACCCCGTGAAAACGTGGATAGAGTACGTCAACCGGCTGCTAGGGGCTCTTATTGGGGTGTTTGTCTTCTTGACAGTGGTGTTGGCCCGGCCCTATTGGCGGCGCGACCGGCCCGTGTTTTGGTTGGCGCTGGCTTCGTTTCTGCTCACGGGCGTGCAGGGGTATTTGGGGTCGTTGGTGGTTTCGACCAACTTGCTGCCGGTCATGGTCACCGTTCACATGGGCTTGGCGTTGCTGATTGTAGCGCTGCTGCTGTATGCGGTGGACCGGGCCCAGGCCGCGAGTAGGGTGGAAACAACGACGGGAGCCGCAATGCGCATTCCCGGCGGCCAGCTGCAATGGTGGCTGTGGGCCGCGCTGCTGCTCACGTTTTGGCAGATAGTGCTGGGCACGCAGGTACGGGAGCAGGTGGACGTGGTGTCAGCCGCGGCCGGGTATGCGGGGCGCGCGGGTTGGGTGGCAAAACTGGGCAGCGTGTTCAGCTTGCACCGCACAGTATCAGCGTTGGTGTTGCTGCTGAATGTGTACGTGGGCTACGAGTTGTGGCAGCTGAACCAGCCCCGTTTGCGCCAGCTTGCGGCCGTTGCGCTGGGCACCATCGGGCTCGAAATTCTGGCGGGCATCGCGTTGGCGTCGTTTGCGCTGCCGGCCGTGGTCCAGCCCATTCACCTCACCCTGGCCACTGGACTGTTCGGGGTGCAGTTCCTGACCTTGCTGGCCGTGGGCCGGGCGCGAAAAAGCCTGGGAACCCTAGCCGTGGCAGACACCGCCCGGCGGGTTGTTGCGTAACTTTGCGGCCCCGTTTGGCACGGGAAGAAATTTTCCGGCCATCCGCCGGCACAATTCGAGGTATCGATGGTAAAGGCCCGCGCCTATTTTCAGCTGCTCAAATTTCGGCTTTCGCTCACCGTGGCGTTTTCCAGCGCCATTGGCTACCTGCTGGGGGCGCGGGAATTTAGCTGGAGCCGGGCCTTGTTGGTGATGCTGGGCGGGTTGCTGGTGACGGGCTCGGCCAACATTATTAATCAGGTTCACGAGCGGGAACTCGACAAGCTAATGACCCGCACGGCCCAGCGTCCGTTGCCCCTGGGCATCATCACGCCCGCCGAGGGATGGGCGTTTTGCGTCGTGCTCGGGGTGGCCGGCCTGGGCCTGCTGGCGTTTTGCTTCAACCCGCTCACGGCGGCGCTGTCGCTGCTCTCCCTGATTTTGTACGGCTTCATTTATACGCCGCTCAAAACCATTTCGCCCATTTGTGTGGCGGTGGGCGCTGTTCCGGGCGGGCTGCCGCCACTCATTGGGTGGGTGGCGGCCACCGGTTACATCGGGGTGGAGGCGTGGGTGCTGTTCGGCATTCAGTTCATGTGGCAGTTTCCGCACTTCTGGGCCATTGCCTGGGTGGCCGATGAGGACTACAAGCGGGCCGGCTTCAAAATGCTGCCCTCGCCGGGCAACCGCGACCTGCGCACCGCCTTCCAAATCATGACCTATACGCTTCTGCTCATTCCGCTCAGCCTGCTGCCGCTGGAATTCAATATTGCCGGCCGCGTGTCGGCGCTGGTGGCGGTGGTGTGCGGGGTGGGGTTTTTGTTGCTCACGGTGCAGCTCATGCGCACGCAGTCACGCAAGGCGGCGTTGCGCATCATGTTCGCCTCTTTTCTCTACTTGCCCATCGTACAAATTGCGTTGGTACTGGACAAAATCTGACAGTTAATTGTTAGTAATGAACGGTCAGCGATTCGAGGCAATCAAGCACCAATCATCCCTGACCGTCAACCATCAACCACTACGATTATGACTCCTTTGGAAATCCTATCAGAGAAAGAAATTGGGTTGGGCTGGCACCCCAAGCGCGTGCTGCTCATTCTGCTCATGGTGTCGAGCACCATGATTTTTGCTTCGCTCACCAGCGGCTTCATCGTGCGGCGCGACGAGGGCAACTGGCGCGAGTTTGACTTACCCAGCGTCCTGCTGTTCAACACCGTCGTCATCGCCTTGAGCAGCCTTGCGTTGCAGTGGGCCTACGCCTCGGCCAAAAAAGATGAATTGGGCCGGGTAAAAATTGGCTTGGCCGTAGCCTTGGCCCTGGGCTTGGTGTTCTTGGTTGGCCAGTGGCTGTGCTGGGGCGACTTGGTGGCGGGCCACACCTTTTTTGGCGGGGCCGACGCCAACGTGTCCGGCTCGTTCGTATACGTGCTGATGGGAATGCACGCCTTTCACCTGTTCGCCGGGCTCACTTTTCTGGCCGTCGTGCTGCGCCGAACCTTTAAGTATCAGGTGCATTCGCGGGCGCTGCTCGGCATCGGCAATGCCACCATCCTGTGGCACTTCCTGGGCGGGCTTTGGCTGTACCTGTATTTGTTCTTACTTTTGAACCACTAAAAACGACGTTACGCTGTCCGCTATGGCCCAACCGACCACTTTGCAGCCGCCCGCAGCTGCCCCTACCCACGACGCCCCACGCACCGGCAACTGGGACGGCGGCAACGAACCCTTCAAGGCCAGCTACGGCAAGCTGATGATGTGGTTTTTCCTGCTTTCGGATGCGTTTACCTTCGCCGCCTTCCTCACCACCTACGGCCTTATCCGCCACAAGCACGAAGTATTTACCGGCGAGGCCAAGGACTTTGTGTTCAACTCGCGCTGGTGGCCCATTCCGGACCACGTGTTCAATGCCTTCCCCGGCATGGGCGAAGCCAACGTACCGCTGGGCTTTGTGGCGCTGATGACCATGATTCTCATTCTGAGCTCCGTGACGATGGTACTGGCCGTTGAGGCCGGCCACCGCATGGACAAGGCCGACGTGCAAAAGTGGCTGCTCTGGACCATCCTGTTCGGCGCCACGTTTCTCAGCAGCCAGGCCTGGGAGTGGGGCCACTTCATCCACGGCCACGTCGAGGGCACGGTGATGGCCGACGGCACGGTGTTTCACGGTGCCAACCTGACCATGAACCAGTACGGGCCGGTGCTGTTTGCCGACCTCTTCTTTTTCATCACGGGTTTCCACGGCACCCACGTTTTCTCGGGCGTCTGTCTGCTCATCTGGTGCTTTATCGCCACCACCAACGGCACGTTCGAAAAGCGTGGCCACTACGAAATGATTGAAAAAATCGGCCTCTACTGGCACTTCGTGGATTTGGTGTGGGTATTCGTATTTACGTTCTTCTACCTCGTTTGACGGTGAGTGAGCGAACGAGTGGTGGTGGAAATATTTCTCGATTACTTATTCAGCGCCAACTCAATCAGTCACTTATCCACTAATTTACAGATTATGGCTTCCCCCGCAACCACCGAACACACCCTGGCGCCCGGCGAAATCGCCAAGCCCAATACTTCCTGGATTTGGCGCATTTTCGGCATCCTCGTCGGCATCACGGCCATTGAGTTCGTCTTCGTCTTCCTGATGCACCCGAGCACGCTGCGCAACAGCATTTTCATCGTGCTCACCATTCTCAAAGCCTTCTTCATCGTGGGCGAGTTCATGCACCTCAAGCACGAGACCAAAGGCCTGATTTGGACCATCCTGGTGCCCATGTCGTTGCTGATTTGGTTGCTGGTGGCCTTGGTAACCGAGGGTTCCTACGTGGGCGAAGTCCTGCAACACATGTTCCAATAGCGGATGCGGCCCCGCCAAACCCTGTTGCTGGGGCTGCTGCTGTTGTTGCCGGTACTGGCCTTCCTCTTTCTATTTCGCTTCGGCTCCAACCGGTACGCGCTGCCCACTTACCTGCCCGACCGCGTGGATTCCACGCAGGTTGGCGGGGAGTGGCGGCGCGATACTGTTTTCCACCAAGTGGCGCCCTTCCGGCTGCCGTCGTCCGCGGGCCGAACGGTGACCAGCCAGGAGCTGGGGGCCGGCCTCTACGTTGCCCAATTTTACACCCCCGACGAAACCAGTGCCCGGGTGGCCCGGGCGTTGTTGCGGGTGCAGGAGAAATTCCGCCACGAGCCGCGGGTGCGGCTTGTCACCTTCGTGCTCGGCGCCGAATTCCTCAAACCTGCCCCCTTGGCGCAGCTGGCCGAGCAGTACGGCACCATTGCCGGGAAATGGTTTTTTCTGGCCGGCCCGGCCGATACGCTGCATCAGCTTGCGCAACAAGAATTTCGGCTGACGGCCGACCCCAAGCGGCTGCCCGGCGCCGTGTTTACGGCCAACATCCCCGCCGGCCGGTTGTTGCTAGTGGACCGCAACCGCCGCGTCCGCGGCATCTACGACGGCCCCGACGGCCGCGAAATTGACCGCCTACTGACGGAAATTACCGTGCAGCTCTATGATTATGAACACCCCCACTGAACAATTGCACCCGCCGGTGATGGCCCCCGGCGATTACACCCGCTACAAAATCATCCTCGGCACGCTGGGCGTGGTGGTGCCGCTGCTGGTGGCCGTGCTGTTCTACTTCAAAGGCATCTTCAAAATTCAGGGCGCCGACCACTACCTGCACGCGCTGCCGGCGGTCAATGCCGTTCTCAATTCGCTGACGGCGGTGGCCCTGCTGGTGGGCTTCTATTTCATCAAGCAGAAAAACGTGTTGGCCCACCGGGCATCAATGGGCACCGCCTTTGCCCTGGGCGGGCTGTTTTTGTTGTCGTACGTGGCGTACCACTCGCAGGTGCCCAGCACGCATTTTGGGGGAATGGGGGCGGCGCGCTACCTGTATTTTTTCTTGCTGCTCACCCACATTAGTTTGGCGGTGGTTACGGTGGGCCTGGTGTTGTTCACGCTGTATTTTGCCCTGACGGGCCAGTACACCAAGCACAAGGCCATTGTGCGGTGGACTTTTCCGGTCTGGCTTTACGTATCCATTACGGGCGTGGTGGTTTACTTCATGATTTCGCCGTACTACACCTGAGCGGGCTTGGACAACCGCCGAGTGGCGGAAACTTTGCCCGCTTTTCCGTGTTCTTATCAATATGAAAAAGCCCCTTTTTACTGCCGCGCTGCTGCTGTTTTTTGGTCTGATGTTGAGCTTGGCTCCGTTGGCCGCGCGGGCGCAATGCGTGATGTGCAAGGCCCAGGTGGAAGCCGCCAAGCAGGAGCGCGACGACTACGACGTGTCGGGCCTCAACAAAGGCATCGTGTACATGATGACGATACCCTACCTGTTGATGGGCGGGGTGGGATATTTCTGGTATCGGCGCACGCACCCCAAGCAGCCGGTGGCCAAGCGGTAGTGGCGGTTATCCGCTCGTCGTGGTTGGCGATGCTGGCCCTGCGCTGCCCACGCTGCCACGAGGGGCATTTGTTCACGCACCCGGCGCTGAACCTGCGCCAGTTTGACGCGATGCCCGGGGCTTGCCCCGTGTGCGGGCAGCCCTTTGAGCCGGAAGTGGGGTTTTACTGGGGTGCGATGTACATCAGCTACGGGTTTTCGACGGTTATCGTGGCGGCGGTGGGCATTCTGGTGTACTGGCTGGGGCACGACCCGGACGTGTGGGTGTACGTGGCGGCGGTGAGCGCCGCTGTGGTGCTCTGCACGCCGCTGTTGTTCCGTTACGCCCGGGCGGTGATGCTGTACGCCTTCGGCGGCACCCATTACAACCCGCGCTACGCCGGGCGGTAGTTGGGGATAGGGAGCAGCTTTTGGGTGAAACGAGTGCTGCCCGATGGGCAGCATTTTTTGTTAGGCGTAGATTTTGCGTGCACTGCCTCGCCGCGATTGGGGCAAGCCGACGGCGCCCGGCAGCGGGCGGTTGTTGCCGTTGAATAATCCGCCGTTTCTTCGGGGGCGCTTTGGCAAATTCCGTTGGGAGTGGACTGGCTGCTGAAGCACGCGTTACTTTATTAATCTGCCTACCTCGTTGAATTTGCTTCTTACCCGGCGCCGGTTGCCCGGGCTGCTGCTGCTCGTGGCGGCGCTGTGCTTTGCCGGCGGCTATCTGGCCAGCCGCTACGCCCAAACCCCGGGCGTGGTGCAGCGCACCGACGTGGCGCGCCTGCAGCAACTGGTGCGCGGGGCCGAGGCCACGGCCCGCCGCGAAGCCGACACCGTGGCCGCCGCGTTGGCCCGGGGCCCTTACAGCTTCCAGCAACTGCTGGCCCACGCGTCGTACCCGACCAGCGTGCTCGAAAACGGGGCTTTGCGCTACTGGTCCGACGCCACCCTGCGGCCCGACGCCGGCGATGCCGGCGGCCCCGCCGCCGAGCGGCTGGTGGAAACGCCGCTGGGGCACTTCCTGCTGCTGCGCCGCCCGGCCGGCCGGTTCCTCGTGCTCATCTACATTCCGCTGGAGCGCCGCTACGGCATCAGCAACCGCTACCTGCGGGAAGGGGGCGAGCAAGCCCTGTTCCGGGGGCTGCAGCTGGAAGTGGGGGCCGACAGCACCGCCCCGGGCCGGGCCCGTTTTGAAAGCCCCACCGGGCGCTTTCTGTTCACCATCAAGCGGCTGCAGCCTAATCCCCTCACGGGGCAGTACGTGCCGCTGGGGCTGCTGGCCCTGGGCAGCTTGCTCTACGCGGCCGGGTGGCTGCTGCTGGCCCGGCGCTGGTGGCGGGGGGGGCGGGCCCCGGCGGCCGTGGCGGCGCTGGTGCTGCCGCTGGCCCTGCTGCGGGGGGTGTTGCTGTACCAGGGCCTGCCGTATTCGTTCATCGAGCTGCCCTTGTTCGACCCGCGCGTGTACGCGGCCGCGTGGTGGGCGCCTTCGCTCGGCGACCTGCTCCTGAATGCCCTGCTGGCGCTGCTGGCTGCGGCGGGGGGCGCGGCGTTGTGGCGGCGCTTGGGGGTGCTGGCCCGGGTGCGGGCGCCGCGCACGCCCGCCGGGCAGGCCGCGGCCGCGGCGGCCGTGGGCGCGGCATTTGCCGGCTGGCTGGCGCTGTTGTTTGGGTACTACACCGCCGCTTTCAGCAGCGCGCAGCTGAGCCTGGACGTGACGCGAAACCTGCAAATCAACGGGTTTTGGGGGGTGTTGGCCCTGGCGGTGCTGCTGCACACGGCGGCGTGGCTGGTGGGCTTTTTTGGGCTGACGCAGGTGGCCGGGGCGGTGCTGCGGGCCGCCCCGCGCCGCGCCCTGCTGCTGGGGCCGGGCCTGGCCGCGCTGCTGGTGCTGGCCGCGGGGCTGCTCCTGAGCGCGCCCTGGGTGCTGCTGGCGGGCGTGCTGCTGGTGTTTGGGGCGCTGGTGCGGGCGGTGGGGCTGCGGGCCGCGCCCACCACGGGGAGCTACCAGGCGTCGGTGCTGCTGGTGCTGCTGCTGGCCCTGGCCTCGGCTACCGGGGCGCTGGCGTTGTATGCGCACTTCGAGCAGCAACTGCTGGTGGACAAGCAGCGCCTGGCCGGCAACCTGCTGAACGACAACGACCCCCAGGGTGAGTTTTTGCTGGGCGGGCGGATGCGCGACATCGCGGCCGACCCGTTCGTGCGCCGGTCGTTGTCCGGGGCCTTCGGGCGGCCCGAAACGGTGCGGCGGCGCATTGCCCGGCAGTACCTGGGCGACTATTTCGACAAGTACGAAAGCACCGTGACGGTGTACGACGAGGCCGGCGAACCCCTGGGTGCCGTGCCGGGCACCCCCAACCTGACCGTGGCCCGGGCCGAGCTGGCCCGCATTGCCACCCGCACCGACCAGCGCAGCGTGTACCTCGTGCACGCCGGCAACCTGTTCAGCTCGCGGCACTACGTGGCCCAGATTGTGATACCCGGCACGCGGGTGAACGGCCTGGGGCTGCCCCTGGGCGCGGTGCGGGTGGAGCTCACGCTCAAAAAGCTCACGGCCTACAGTGTGCTGCCCGAGCTGTTGGTGGACCAGAAGTTCTTCCAGCCCGGCCTGGCGACCGAGCTGAGCTACGCCGGCTACGACCACGACCGGCTGGTGTACAGCGAGGGCGAATTTGATTACGCCAACCGCCTGCCCGCCGACATGCTGGCCGACCCGCGCCTGTACGAGGCGGGCCTCAGCCGCACCGGCTACCACCAGCTGGGCGTGCGGGGCTCGCAGGGCCGCACCGTGGTGGTGACTACGGCCACCTATTCGGCGGGCGACTGGCTGGCCAACTTTTCGTTCCAGTTTCTGGCCTCGGCGTTTTGCTGGCTGGTGGTGGGCGGGCTGTGGCTGCTGGGGCGCGGCCGCGGGCTGCCGCGGCTCAACTTCAGCACCCGCATCCAGCTGCTGCTGAACGTGGGCATTGTGGTGCCGCTGCTGGTGGTGAGCGTGGCCACGGCCAGCCAACTCATCAATTCCTACCAGCGCGACCTGGCCCGCACCTACGAGCGCCGCGGCCAGCTGGCCCTCGAAAGCCTGCGCCGCCAGCGCCACCTGCTGGCCGACAGTGCCGCCCGGCCCACGCTGGTGGCCCTGGCCAAGAACGTGGCCAGCCTCACCGAAACCGACCTCAACCTCTACGACGCCCACGGCGAGCTGCTGGCCAGCAGCCAGCCGCTCATTTTCGAAGCGGGCCTGCTGGGGCCGCTGCTGAACCCGCAGGCCGTGGTGGCGCTGCAGGAGCAGCACCGGCCGCGGGCGCTGCTCACGGAGCGGGCCGGGTCGCTCTCGTTCAACGCCCTGTACCTGCCGGTGCGGGCCGCGGCGGGCGAAGCCGCGGTGGCCGACCTGGCCGGCCACGCGCTGGGGCACGGGCGCCCGCGGGCGCCCGGCCGCGCCCGGCCGCCCCGGCCGGCCGCGGGCGCCGCGCCCCTGCCGTCCGCCAGCGCCGAGCCCACGGCCGACGACACGGCCCTGCCCACCGGGCCCATTCTGGGCTACGTGGGCATCCCGTTCTTCGACTCGGAGAAGGAGCTGAACACGAAGCTGGTGGAGCTGTTCACCACGATTCTCAACATCTTCACCTTGCTGTTTCTGCTGTTCCTGGGGCTGGCGCTGCTGGCGGCGCGCCAGCTCACGGCGCCGCTCAAGCTCATCACCGAGCGGCTCACCCAAACCACCCTCACCGGCGAGAACGAGCTGCTCGACTATCGCAGCTCCGACGACGAGATTGGCCTGCTCGTGCGCGAGTACAACGCCATGCTCACCAAGCTGGAGGCCAGCAAGCGCGAGCTGGCGGCCCAGGAAAAAGAGGCGGCCTGGCGCGAGATGGCCCGGCAGGTGGCCCACGAAATCAAAAACCCGCTCACGCCCATGAAGCTGAGCCTGCAGTTCCTGCAGAAGGCCATTGCCGAGCGCCGGGCCAACGCCGAGGAGCTCATCGGCCGCATTGCCCAGACGCTCATCACCCAGATTGACGTGCTGAGCGACATCGCCACCTCGTTCAGCACCTTCACCAACCTGCCGGCCATGCGCCCCGAGCGGCTGGACGTGGCCGCCGTGCTGCGCCGCTGCGCCGCCCTGCACCAGCCCGACACCGAGGACGGCGCCCTGGAACTGCACCTGCCCCCCGACGCCGAAACCGGCCGCTACGTGGTGTACGCCGACGAAAGCCTGCTGGTGCGCACCTTCAATAACCTGCTGATAAACGCCCGCCAGGCCGTGCCCGACGGCCGCGAGCCGCACCTGGCCGTGGCCCTGGACGTGGCGGGCGCGGGTTGCGTGCGGGTGGCCATCCGCGACAACGGGGCGGGCATTGCCGACGAGGTGCGCGACAAGGTGTTCGTGCCCAACTTCACCACCAAAGCCACCGGCTCGGGCATTGGGCTGGCCGTGGCCCGGCGCGGCATCGAGAGCGCCGGGGGCCGCATCTGGTTCGAGACGGAAGTGGGGGTGGGCACCAGCTTCTTCATCGAGCTGCCCCTGGCCGGGTAGGCGGTTGGCGCGGGGCT
>Ga0123338_10000106_pt1 | contig 88513 bp, 63 predicted proteins | sample grotaG_FD_89793 | JGI IMG/M metagenome (GOLD analysis project Ga0123338, IMG submission 89793) | Glacier valley bacterial and archeal communities from Borup Fiord, Nunavut, Canada, to study Microbial Dark Matter (Phase II) -... | ecosystem: Environmental > Aquatic > Freshwater > Ice > Glacier ... | reverse complement strand
TTGGAGAAGTTATCTAACGGGATTTACCCCGTTAGATATATATACTAGTTGGAGAAGTTATCTAACGGGATTTACCCCGTTAGATATATATACTAGTTGGAGAAGTTATCTAACGGGGTGAATCTGTATCTCAATTACTTTAAAAAAGAGGAAAACGCGGAAGATGACAACGAACCCGTTGGAATTATTTTGGCTGCATACAAAAACCAAATATTGGTCGAATATGCCACCGATAGCATAACTAACAAAATATTGCTTGCAAAATACCAACTTTACCTGCCCGATAAACAAATCCTGCAAGACCAGCTTGCCAAGTTATTGCAAAACCCGAATGAAGACATAGTATGAAATAAGTAACTGTATGTCTTTCTTTAATTTATGAATGTAAGATGGTTGAACTATGGGTCCCGCGATTTGCAATCGCCGTAGTTTCAAGGGTTCAACTGCAGAAGAGTTTTATACAGAGATTTTTAAAAAAGCGATTGCAAATCGCTTGACCCTGGGGTCCCGCGATTTGCAATCGCGGTAGTATCAAGGGTTCAACTGCAGAAGAGTTTTATACAGAGATTTTTAAAAAAGCGATTGCAAATCGCTTGACCCTGGGGTCCCGCGATTTTTAACCGTGGATGGGAGTTAGTTTGCAATTGAAATAAAAAAGCGATTGCAAATCGCTTGACCTCCACTCCAAATCTTCATTTCTCATTTAAATCATCCTCCAATCGTCCCATTTACCCCATCGTCCCATCTTCCCATTTTCTCACCTTCTCATTTTCTCATTTTCTCATTTTCTCATTTTCTCACCTTCTCTCTTTCTCCATTTCCTACGTTTACTCCATTTCCCCTTTCCGCTATTGTAAAAATGGGATAGTGGAATAAATTTATCAAATTGGAAAAACGATAGTGTTTATCAATGACAATTGAGTAGTTTTAGAGAAAATTTGGCGGGATGAATAAATTAAACATTCTTGATGATATTCTATTCAATGGATTGCAACCCTGGCTCCCTAAGAATAATCCCGATGAGAAGTATGAATCCATGTTGTTGGAAATTAAAGCTGTCGAGCCTGCAAACCCTATGAAATACAAAGTTGAATTTCCCAGGCCATTCAACTGGAAGACAAAATACTACCATAAGCTGATCATCAGGGAGACAAATAAATACTGCGATCGGGTGATCAATTTGATTTCAGTGGATGATAACGTTCAGGTAAAGAAGTTTTTATTAAACGATACGTTGAATAAAAAACTTAGATCCAGGCTTCAGGAAATAGGTAAACTGATAAAAGTAATGCATCTGGATATTGATTATATTGATCCAACTAAATTCACCTTTGAACAGGATACAGATCATAGAACAACTATTTACATCATACAATTGCTAAAGTGTTGTTTGATAAAAATATACCTTGAAATAGAAAATGCATTTCTGATTTTACGAAAGGATAGTATGGTTATTGATGATTTCTATACTCAACTGTTGTTTGAATCTATCCCCTCCATTTCATTTTTGAAAGAGACTCCACAAATTCTCATTTTAGAACCGCTAAAAATCAAAAGGGTAAAAGATACCACCTCTTTGACTAAACAAACATTCAATTCATTCACCTATATTCACTTATCAAAAGGGTCTGAAAAGCTCACAGATCTTTGGGACAGTTTAAAAAAGTTTCATTTCATAGCCGAAGACACTCCTCTTATCAGTTTCAAAAAAGTATTCAGTGGAAAGGACATCCTTCATCCTGTGGTTTGGACAGGAAATTCAAGTGAATTCTATTATTTCATCTATTTAATTTACAATCAATACAAGCTAGTTGGAGACTTGAGACAACAGCAATGGATAGTCGCCTGTAAATGTTTTGTTCCAAACGATGAATCAACCTTCATTTCATCAAAAATAAGGCGACTTAAAAGACCTCAGCTAACCGCCAGTATGTTGGAACAAGCAGTCAACCTTTTAAAATAGGCACTCTACACTCTACTCCTATCAACTTCTTTCAAGATTTAAGGCCATTGCTTCACCAGGCAATGGCCTTTTCTATTTAGGATATTGCCACTCGACACTCAACACTCTATACTACCCTTGCCTACTTCAGCAATTGAGCGCCAACATCTTAGATAATTTTACATCGTCATTGAAAATCAGTGATGACTTTTGCGCAAAAGCCTTTTCTTCATTTAATAATTAATGTGATGGACGAAAAAGTCTTATCAGAATTAGAAGAGCTGAAAAAGCTAGTCTATGAGCAAACACTGCTCAAAAAGGAAGTTTTAAGCTTTAAGGAAGCAGCGTTTTTTATGGAGTTGTCACATTCGCATCTCTATTATTTGATCCGTAAAAACAAGGTACCGGCTTATAAGCCCAATGATGGCAAGCTGTATTTAAAAAGAGTGGAACTGGTTGACTGGATGGTATCAAAACGGCGGGTAAGCAAACGGGAAATGAAAGCAATGAAAATGGGGATAAAAAGCGATTGCAAATCGCTTGACCCTGAAGGAAAAAGAGAATGCATATCGATTGACCCAAGGATAATAGACTTTTACAGATCGCATTGCCTTGGGACAAAAGTCCCGAGTACTCGGGACAAATCGCTTGACCCTGAGATAAAAAGCGATTGCAAATCGCTTGACCCTGAAGGAAAAAGCGATTGCAAATCGCTTGACCCTAATATAAAAAGCGATTGCAAATCGCTTGACCCAGGGAGGAACTGATTATGGAAGAGATCAAGAAAATCGCTCTTCAATTGGCAGAAGATTTGAAGGAGATCAAGACTCATGTTCTAAGCTTGAAGAAGAGCCAGGCTGAACTACTGAAAGAATCGTGGATCGATGGGCAAGATGTGTCGATTGCCCTTAATATTGGTCCACGCTCTTTGCAGACCTTACGCACATCCGGGAAGCTCCCCTTCACAAAAGTACAGGGCAAATGCTACTATAAGTTTTCCGATTTGAAAGCATTACTTGAAAGCAATTACATAAGGAACAAACAAAGCAAAAGTTATGATTGAAGAAAAGGAATTATTACTCAAAACATTGCCAAAGTTCAGTTTTTTCCGCAGCCCGGTAACCAATACCCAGCCCAATGCCGAAATATCGCTCCTGGATGCTTACAAAGTCATCAAAAGCAACAGGTACAAGGTCAGGACTGATGAGTTGAGAAGTATAGGGTCGGTGGAATCAGCCAGCAAGTACAAGAGAGTTCACTTTGATTATGTGACCCCTTCGGGGGTCTTTACTAAGCGATGTGATACGGCTTTGATTCAGCATTCAGGGCTTTTGATATTGGACTTTGACCATATATCTACCCTGAGCGAGTTAAAGAAAACTTTGCTCAGCGACCAGTACTTTGATACAGCACTCCAATTTGTTTCGCCATCGGGCAATGGACTAAAATGGATCATCCCCATTGATTTAATGGAGGCGACACATCAGCAGTGGTTCGCATCAATAGCATCATACCTGAAGGCAACCTACTGCCTGGAGGTAGACAAATCCGGGAAAGACATCTCCCGGGCTTGTTTCCTACCTTATGATCCAGATGTCTATATCAATCCAGATTACGCGGATTAAAACGGATTACGCGGATTGGGCTTCATATTCAGAGCGTCATCCTGAACTTGTTTCAGGATCTCCACTAATTAATAGGGGATGCTGAAACAAGTTCAGCATGACACTTCGATCATGATTCTTTGGATTTTGCAAGAACCAAATTTAAAGACACATCATCTAAAATCCATCAACGAGGCACCAGGGGTCCCGCGATTTGTCCCGAGTACTCGGGACGGTTATCAAACAAAAGAAAAGGATAAAAGGCGATTGCAAATCGCCTGACCCCCCCGGTGCCATTATTTAAATACATATCATCTATTAATTAACCTACGAACTAATTCGTGTAATTCGCTTAAATCCGTATAATTCGTATTTTCGTTTAATTCGTTTTAATTCGTGCAATTCGTATTTTTATGAAGAAGAAATTTAATCCTAAAGAATGGTTAAAAACAAACCCTAGAAGTAGCGAACCACAACCATCCAACCATGATGAGAACAATGAATCATCTAACCATCCAACCATCCAACCATCTAACCATCTACCATTTAAACCTACAACCAGCCAGCCCTCCAACATTTCCGATGACACTGAACAAATCATTTCTCGGATCGAAGCGTATCACACCGATATAACCGCCAATTATTCTGATTGGCGAGATATCGGCTTTGCACTGGCAGATGAGTTTGGTGAAAGAGGCCGTGACTATTACCATCGTATCAGTCGGTTCTATCCCAGCTTTTCAACTACCGATTGCAACAAGCAATACGACCTATGCCTTAAAGCTAAAGGTCATGGAGTGACTTTAAAAACCTTTTTCCATTTGGCCAAACAGTCCGGCATTGATATCCATTGTACGGTTACACCTCCCCCATCGCTTGCTTCCAACCTGTCAGCGTCCGCAGGACCTGACAGCGTTGAAGAACTTCTTTTCAACACCCCTCAGCTTCCTTCCGAAATATATGACAATCTTCCTGCGATTTTACAGGAAAGCGCCGATCTGTTTTTGGATGACATTGAGAAGGATGTTTTTCTTATTGGATCCTTGGCCGTGCTGAGCGGATGTTTGCCCAATATTGAAGGTATTTATTTTGATGAACCCAATTCAGCACATCTTTATACCTTCATTACTGCTCCGGCAGGTTCAGGAAAAGGAAAAATGAAATGGTCAAAGTATTTCGGCCAGGCCATACACACTCATTTGTTAACGCAGTCACGCCTTGCACGTAACAAGTATGAATCGGAAATGGAGCAGTATAATAACCTGACCAGACCGCAAAGACAAGGGACAGAAAAACCAGAAGAGCCACCTCGCAGGATGTTCTTTATTCCGGCCAACAGTAGTTCTTCTGCCTTTATCCAGGCATTGTCGGATAATAATTTCAGAGGGGTGCTGTTTGAAACCGAAGCCGACACGCTGGCTGATACATTTAAGCAGGAATGGGGCAACTTTAGCGATGTGCTGCGTAAAGCGTTCCATCATGAAAGTACGAGTATGTTTCGCCGTAAAGACAATGAATTCATTGAAATACGCGATCCTCATATAGCCATTGGCTTATCCGGGACACCCAAACAGGTGCACAACATGATTCCCGATGTCGAAAACGGCTTATTCAGTCGTTTCCTGTATTACGCCTTTGAAGACAACAGTGAATTCAAGAATCCTTTTGTCTCTCATCGTAATGTTAACTACACTGACTTTTTTAACCAAAAAGCTAAGGTTATTTTTGATTTGTACCAGCAATTGCAGCGTTTGCCTCAAAAGATTGTTTTTCAGTTGACTGACGCTCAAGGCAGCAGGTTCACCGATATTTTCAACACGATGCTCACGAAGAACAAATTATTGCTGGGACGCGATTTTGATGCCAATATCAAACGCCTGGGACTGATCACTTTTCGTATCGCAATGATCATTTCAGGCCTTAGGATACTGGAAGATGGCGATTTATCCAGTCCCATGATTTGCAGCGATCGTGATTTCGAGACAGCCATGACCATTGCCACCACTCTCGAAAAGCATGCCATCGCCGTATTTCAGAATTTACCCAACAATGACCTGAAAGGCATAAAGCTTAAATTCTTTGAAAAGCTGCCCCAGCAGTTCGACCGTCAAGGGTATCTGAAGGTAGCTGAGGAATTGGGAATACTCCCCAGAACAGCAGAAAAGTACGTTGGACAATTTAAACCCAAACTACTGAATCATGAGCACAATTTATATACAAAAGTGTGAGGAGGGGGGGTCAGGCGATTTGCAATCGCCTTTTAAAATTTTTCTGGGTTGCTAACTGCGGCATCCAATCGTTTGATTAAATTCTACCGTCCCGAGCACTCGGGACAAATCGCGGGACCCCCGGGTTCCCATTTAGTTGGATAGCGTAAAGGGGAAATGTAGTAAACGTAGGAAACGGGTTGGTTGGAGATTACTCAGCAGGTGACCTTGGAGTCACCAACTGAGGACCCCTACTAAATTAAATGTGCCAGATTTAATTAATATAAAAAATATATTTTACATTTACACTGAAATTAAAGAACCGGACTACTTCAAACGGCAAATTTGTCTATATAATAGATGTCAATCATTGTAAAACTTTAAAAACGATTGAAATGAGATCAACTCCTTTAGAGAAACTGGTGAAAGCGGATTTAATTCTTCAAGTTCAAGAACAGTATAGTAAATCCATTAGTAAACATTCTGACAATCTGGACAAACGCATCAGGATATACCAGAAGCGCCTGTTAGACAGGAAATTAAAAGAGGAACTTGAATTGACTCCGGTTCCTGACAAAGACAATTATGCTACTTTTACAGCTTACTGTGGATTTGAGGACAATATTTTTGATCCATTCGCCGGAATAAGCGGTTATCGGAGCTTTAAGCCAACACCGGATTTTGACGCATTTAATAGAAATGCCAAATTCATAGACGAGAGTATCAGCAATTATGAAGAGGAGTTAAAAAGGCACAAGAAATTTAAAGATGACTGGAAGTTGTTTTTGAAGATAAAAAACAATTACTATAATAAGCAGGAAATTAATGCTCATTTGAACGGAATCGACGAGAGATTGTCGGCTTCATTCAATGGAAATAAAGAAATAATCCCCCTCCTTAAGAGAGTGACTACATTTAAAGATGCTATTATTTCATATAATGGGTGGTGGAACGTAAACCTTAAAAGGGACGAATCATATCTTGAGTCCTTTGAAAAATTTGAGAATAACATGGAGTACCGCAAGCTGCATCCGTTTGAATAGAGGTAAAGTATCCTCATTAATCATTAGAGAATAAACAGAACCGTTAGTTGATGGTTGGTTGGTTAAAGGTTAATGAAACAACAACTCTTATAATTCAATCACCATCGCAAATGTTGATGGGTTCTTGCGATTTTCAATCGCCTTTTTTCATTCCTTCCGTCCCGAGCACTCGGGACAAATCATGGGCCCCCGGGTTTCGCTGAATTATGAGGAAACGCAGTAAACACGTGGATGCTGGTTGGGGTCAGGCGATTTTCAATCGCTGTTTTATTAAATAAGGCGATTTTCAATCGCTGTTATATTAAAAGGGCGATTGCAAATCGCCCGACCCAATCTCTCCTGTTTAAATCTTTTTTATAAAAACATTTTTAACCATAATGATTAGTTGAATGGAATTCCTAACTTGCACAGTCTTAATTTAAAAGCTGAAGTAAGCTAAAGTGGGCTAAGGACATGGATTTTTACTGAACAATTATAACTTGAAGAGATAGAATGGCGAAAAAGAACGGGAGCGGAACGGAAGAACCATTGGAGAAACAACTCTGGAAGACAGCAGATAAACTGCGTAAGAACATTGATGCAGCGGAATACAAACATGTGGTGCTGGGATTGATCTTTTTGAAATACATCAGCGATTCGTTTGAGGAACTGTATGTCAAATTGAAAGTTGAAGAAGCACAAGGTGCCGACCCTGAAGACAGGGATGAGTACAAGGCTGAAAATGTATTCTTTGTGCCGCAGGATGCCCGTTGGACTTATCTGCAATCAAGAGCCAAGCAACCCGAAATAGGTAAAGTGGTGGACGATGCCATGGATGCTATCGAAAAGGAAAATTCATCGTTAAAGGGTGTATTGCCCAAAGTGTTTGCCCGGCAGAATTTAGACCCTACGAGTTTGGGTGAATTGATTGACCTGGTAGGGAACATTGCATTGGGTGATGCCAAAGCCCGGAGCGCTGATGTGCTGGGTCATGTGTTCGAATATTTCCTTGGTGAGTTTGCCCTGGCCGAAGGCAAACAAGGCGGACAGTTCTATACTCCCCGCAGCATTGTTGAATTGTTGGTAAAAATGCTAGAACCTTACAAGGGACGTGTATTTGACCCTTGCTGTGGCTCAGGTGGTATGTTTGTACAATCCGAGAAGCTGGTGCTCGAACACCAGGGCGGAGTCAACGATATTTCTATCTACGGACAGGAGAGCAACCAGACGACCTGGCGTTTGTGCAAGATGAACCTTGCCATCCGGGGTATTGACAGTTCGCAGGTGAAATTCAACAATGAAGGTTCGTTTCTGAACGATGCGCACAAAGATCTGAAAGCAGATTATATCATAGCGAACCCACCCTTTAACGTAAGTGATTGGGGTGGTGATTTGTTGCGTACCGACGGACGCTGGCAGTATGGCACTCCTCCCACAGGAAACGCCAACTTTGCATGGATGCAGCATTTTATTTACCATCTTTCTCCCACAGGACAGGCTGGAATCGTATTGGCAAAAGGGGCCTTGACTTCCAAATCGTCGGGTGAAGGCGAAATACGCAAAGCATTGATCGAGGCAGGATTGATAGACTGCATCGTCAACCTGCCAGCCAAGTTGTTCCTAAATACCCAAATCCCTGCCGGGTTATGGTTCCTGAGACGTGATCGTAAGAATGGCAATTTCCGTGACCGCAGCAATGAAATCCTCTTTATAGATGCCCGTAACCTTGGCCATTTGATCAACCGCAGAACCCGTGAACTATCACCCGAAGATATTCAGTTGATTGCTGACACTTACCACAAATGGCGCAACCTTCCCCGTCATCCTGAAACGAGTGCCAGTCATCCTGAAACGAGTACCCGTCATCCTGAACTTGTTTCAGGATCTCCTCAAAACATTTCCAGTCATCCTGAAACGAGTACCCGTCATCCTGAACTTGTTTCAGGATCCCCTCAAAACATTTCCAGTCATCCTGAAACGAGTACCCGTCATCCTGAACTTGTTTCAGGATCTTCTGATGAATACGTAGACATCCCCGGCTTCTGTGCTTCTGCTCCTATTGAGAAGGTGAGGGAACTGGACTATGTAGTGACTCCTGGCCGTTACGTAGGCTTACCAGATGATGAAGATGATTTTGACTTTAATGAACGATTTACAGCATTGAAGGCAGAATTGGAAGGACAATTAAAAGAAGAAGCTGAATTAAATGAAATTATTTCCGCTAACCTACTAAAGATTAGGATCAATGAGTGAGTGGAAAGAAACTGAGTTAAGAGGACTTATAAATCACAAGAAAGGTTTTGCATTTAAATCAGCCACTTATAAAGACTCGGGAAGATTAATAGTTCGTGTTTCTGATACTACAAGTAATTCAATTGATATTAATTCATGTGTAAGAATAGATGAGATAATTGCATCTAATTACAAAGATTATGAATTATCAACTGGCGACATTATTATTATGACTGTTGGTTCTTGGCCAGATAATCCAGCGTCAGTAGTTGGAAAAGTTATTTGTGTACCAACAAATGCAGATAAAGCATTATTAAACCAAAATGCAGTTCGAATAAGAGGGAAAGGAAAAATTAATAAGTATTTATATTATCGACTTAAGAATAATGACTTTTCTGGATATATTGTGAATAATGCACAAGGAAGTGCGAATCAGGCAAGTATCACTTTGGAAGACATTTTCTCCTTCAAATTTAATCTGCCAAGTGAGAAAGAGCAATGCTCCATAGCCTCCATTCTCTCAAGTTTAGATGATAAAATAGACTTGCTGCACCGCCAAAACGCTACCTTAGAAGCCTTGGCTGAAACGCTATTTAGACAGTGGTTTATGGAGGAAGCAATGGAAGATTGGAAAAACGTGGATTTGGAATACATTACAAAAAGAATTACTGATGGATCACATAGTAGTCCACCAACAATTGGAAATGGGTTACCAATGGCATCTGTAAAGGACATGCATACTTGGGGAATAAATATTAATTCTTGTCGAAAAATTTCCAAGTTTGATTTCGATGAATTGATTCGAAATGATTGTCGCCCTTTGAAAAATGATATTGTTATTGCAAAAGATGGAAGCTATTTAAAACATGTCTTTGTCGCTCCTGAGGATTTGAATGTTGTAATACTTTCATCTATTGCCATTCTAAGACCAAATGGAAAATATAATCCATTGTTATTAACTACCTATTTAAAAATGGATTCAACCATTGGGCAATTAGAGAATATTGTCTCAGGTGCAGTTATCCCGAGAATTGTTCTTAAGGACTTTAGAAAATTTAAAATCCAACTTCCTCCAATTGAAATTCAAAACAAAGCACTAAAATTTATCGAACCGATATATCATAAATGTTGGCAAAATATTAATCAAATCCGCACCCTCACAACCCTTCGGGATACTTTATTGCCGAAGTTGATGAGTGGAGAGGTAAGGGTGAAAATGTAAAAAGCCATGAACGATAGAATTTCTCCAAAATATTTGATGAAACTGATTAGTGATGTAAGACAATCCATCGTGGACCAATTTCAAACACCTGATAATTTTAGGTTTTATATTGAAAAATGGCAAATAGTTGAAGAAGACTGGAACAATACTTCTGCAAATTTTAGAATAAGTTGCTTTGGTAATGGAAATATCGATATACAAACAACTTTACACAATATTGATGGAGAAATAATCCTCAAAATGGCAATTGATTTAGGTGTTGAAACTCCTGATTTTATTCCCTCAATTCCGGTTTTTAGAAATGAAATTAAGTCTTCATTTGAAACAGCCAGTGCAACCTTTGAAAAAGCGTTCAAGCAAATTGAGGAACATCCAGATATAGCAATTGGGCTAGTTAATTCTGCTTTAGAAAGCATTATCAAGGAGATTCTAAAGGATGAAAGATTGACTACAAAATTAAAGATTGCGAAACACTTTATGGATTAGCTCAAAACCTATTAAAGGAATTACAACTTTTTCCACATGCAGATCTACCAATAGAAATTAAAACGATTGGTAGCGCTTTACTTGCAGCTAGTCAGGGCATTGAGAAACTACGAAGTGAAAAAACTCATTTTCATGGCAAAACCAATGGAGATTATTTCATTGAAGACCCATTGTTTGCATATTTCGTAGTGAATAGTGTTACAACAGTTGGATTATTTTTGAATTCTTTTTATAGAAGGAAATTTCCAAATATTAATGCTATTGAGGAGCCTGAAGAATATGATTTGCCATTTTAAAAAATAATATACAAATCCAAACCATAATTGCCTTCTGGATACTATATTGCCGAAGTTGATGAGTGCTGAGGTAAGGGTGGAAATATAAAAAATATAGAAATATTTAAACTATGAAAATCTCGAACGAGCAAGCAGAATATATGCTGAAATTGCCAAAAAAGATTGTTGAAAATGATCAACTACTTGACCATTTGATCATCGATCAGGTATTTCCTTTCAGTAAACGTTTTGAATTGGTTTCGGAAAAAGACGACGAGTTTACCTTTTTATTAGAAATTCAGCAAAGCAAAAAAAATAGCATCCGGGTGAGTTTCCATCATCAGGAAAACGATAGCAAAACTGGATTGCTGCGCGTAGATTTTAATAGTGGACATAAAAATCCGGAGAGTATTTCTTTACTTTTACCTGAAAAATTTCATCCTTATGTAGGAAAAGATTTTTCAAACCATGAACACCATATTCATTTCTATGTTCAAGGTTATAAATCGCTTGCATGGGCAATTCCTTTGAAAGAAGAGGAATTTGAAATCAAAGAATTAAACGATGGCGCTGATTTTAATAATACCTTTGCAGATATAATTAAACTGTTTGCAAAAACTGTAAATATTGAAACCGTAATAACTATTAACACATTGCTATTATGAATTGGATTGATAACAGCATAAAGGAATATTATAATTGGTTGCGGGAAAAAACAATTGTAACCAAAGATGAACGTACCGGATGGAGTGCGATTACAACTCCCTTTCTGGGTTTATTCAATGACAATATCGAAATATATGCCAAATTAGAAAACGGTAAGCTGATTTTATCCGATGATGGAATGACATTGGCTAATTTAGAACTTGCCGGTGCTCCAGTTTTACGTTCTCCAAAACGTAAGGAATGGCTTGAAATGGTATTCTTAAATTATGGCATTTTTCTTACTAATAATGAATTACAAGTTATTGGTACCGAAAAAGATTTTAATCAGAAGAAACATAACCTGATTTGCGCTATTTCTGAAGTTTCAGACATGGCAATGATGGCTAAGCATACGGTTTCTTCTATTTTTAAAGAAGATGTCAAAGCTTATTTAGACGAGCAAAATATTATATACACCCCACAATTTATCGCTAAAGGTTCAACGGGCATTGAATTTACATTTGATTTTCAGATAGCCGGCCGACACAAAGAATTGGTAATAAAGTCTTTCAATTCTTTGAACAAAATAAACGTGCCCAATTTTTTATTTGGTTGGGATGACATAAAACCTGCAAGAGAGAAAGTATCCGGTAAAGAATTAAAAGGCCTGGCTATTGTAAATAATGTTGATAAAGATATAAAACAAGAATATTTGGACGCATTAGAAAGCAAAGGAGCAGATTTTATATTATGGGGGCAACGTCATCAACCTGAAATGTTGATCAAATTAAGGGCTTAAATCAAATCCGCATTTTCATCTTCCTTTGGGATAATTTATTGACCAAGTTGTTGAGTGGGAATGTAAGAGTAAAAATGTAAAAAGCTATGGCAAAACGGCAAAGGAAATTATATTCCATTAAAGAAGAACTGCTAACAAAATCTCGAGAAGCAATGCTTTGTGCAGTTCAGATCTTCAATAACCCTAATATTGTTTTTAAGTCAGAGAGTTATATTGTACTATCAAATATCTCTTGGACCTATTTCCTTCATGCCTATTATAAAGCCATAGGAATAGATTACAGGTATTACAAGCAGGGTGCAAAAATAAAAAAATATGATAGAACTGTAAGAGGGGCATATAAATATTGGGAACTCGAAAGGTGCTTGAATGATACTAATTGTCCTATTGAGAATGTTCCAAAAGCAAATCTTAAATTTTTAATTGGATTAAGGCATGAGATTGAGCATCAAATGACAACTAGAATAGACGATTATTTAAGTGCTAGATTTCAAGCTTGTTGTATTAATTACAATCACTATATAATTTCACTTTTTGGAAAAGAGTATGCAATAGATAAGTATTTATCTTTCTCACTTCAATTTTCGTCCATATCTGACGAACACGGCAAGCAATTAAATGATTTTACTGACTTGCCAAAGAGTATTGCTTCTTACATTAATGATTTTGATAATACAATTTCTGAAAGTGACTATAATAACCCCCAATATTCCTATAGGGTATTATATGTACCTAAAACGACTAATAACAAGGGTCAGGCTGACAAAGTAATTGAGTTCATTCGAGCAGATTCACCAGAAGCAGCCGGATTAAATAAGCAATACCGAATCATTACTGATCGAGAAAAACCAAAACATCTACCAAATGAAGTAGTTGAAAAAATAAAGGCACTGGGATTTATTAATTTTGGAATGCACCAGCATACGCAGCTTTGGAAATCGCTTGATGCAAGAAATCAAGCCAAAGGACTGGGTGTGCTTGTAGCAAAAACGTGGTATTGGTATGACAGCTGGTTGAAACTAGTTGAAAAGCACTGTGTTGAACACAGAGCAGAGTTGATTTAATATAAATCTATCCTCAATGATGACTAAAATAACAGAATCGGACATTGAATTATTGGCAATAAAGGCTGGAAAAATTGGGGAAAATTTATCTCTATGGCCTAGACATAGCTCCTGACAGCATTTTTTTTTGAAAGAGAATCATTTGATCAGGTTCTGTTATTAAATCGTATGCGAAATGCGATTAGAAAAATCAATCCAAGTATTCCTGTGGATGCGCAAAACGAAGCCATCAAGAAAATATAGCGTATTACTCTAACAACATTATTGCCAAATCTGATGAATGGAGGGCACATAAGGAAATATAAAATTTTAACCGATTAAATCTAAAGTATGGCAACCATTATCCGAAATCAGACCATCAGACCTTCAACAAGGTTAGAACAATCAAAAAGTTACAAGATTGACACCAAAATGGTTGGTTCCGGTGATACTTTAATCGTACATATCGATCATGAAACCAAAGCCTTTAGCGAGACCTATTCATTTGATGGGATAACTGTTAAAGACAAAAACAGCATCAGCTTCCGGGTGAATGATTATGGAACACATATAGATATCAGTTGGAGCGGTGCCAAGCCAAAAGGGTTTTCAAAATCGGAACCCGTAAAATCAACTTCAGCCAAACTTCCAACCCCTAAAATGGAACAAAAAACAGTTACTCAAAGAAATAAGACAGAAGTTAAAATTGAAGGATTAGCACCGGTGGTTAATGATCATAGCCGAGTTATCATTCTTGGAACAATGCCGAGCGTTGAATCATTGAGAAAGCAAGCCTATTACGGAAATGACCGGAACCTGTTTTGGAAATTGATGGCTAAAGTGACCGGCAAGGGAGTGCCTTTGGATTATGAAGAAAGGAAAGCGTTTCTGCTTGGAAATAACATAGCTTTATGGGATATGTGTCAAACGTGTGTACGTGAAGGCAGTCTGGACAGTGCTATATCGGAAGAGACACCCAACGATATTCCCTTTTTTGTGCAAAAACACCCCGGAATAAGGGCTATTGCCTTTAATGGGAAAGCATCAGCCATGCTTTTTGCAAAATACTTTGGAAGCATAGAGGGTGTTGAACTTTATTCTATGCCATCGACCAGTCAGGCAAATGCGAGTATAAAATGGGAAGTAAAGGTTGGGGAATGGAGTAAATTAAAAGCGTATCTTTATGACTGATTATGGATATGTTTAAAATATTGTGAAGTAGGAAGAGCCGTGAAGGTGTAAAAATACAGTCGAAACTGCCCAAAGACGTATTGTATGACTTTTTGAAAAAGGGTTGCATGACAGAGAAGGCGAAAACCGATGGATTAAATACAGTATCAAAAAATAAATATCAAGGACAATATCAAAGACAATCTGACCTTGACACTATTAATATATACAAGAAAATACCATCAAGGACAAAATGTCCTTGATGGCTCAAACTTGAATGACCTTGTATTATAATGAAAAGTATACAAAGCCTTGGTTTATTATATTCTAAAAAATAAAATCGGACAAAGAATTGGCTCCAGAAATGGCCGATTTGGCCGAAAATCCCGAATCCGGCCAAAGGGGCCAAACATAAATGGCCGATTTGGCCGGATTATGGCCGGAAAGAAAAACGAATATGATGACAGTCGTTTAAAAAACCAAATCTGCATCTTAACAACACTTTGGAATACTTTATGAGTGAAGTTGAAGCTAAGGAATGGAGAGGTAAGTGTAAAAACATATAAAAAATATTACAACTATTTTAATATTCATTAACCAACAAGGTAAATAATTTTGTAACTTTGCAATGAATTTATCCTATAAAAGTAAAAAGCTGGAACTATCGTTGACTGAAGACAAGAGCCTCATAAAAAGCTATGGTATCTTGTCAAAGAAGATTAAACAGCGGATAGAACAGCTTAATGCAGCAGACGAGTTATCAATTGTAGCAAAATTACCGGTATTGCGTTTGCATCCTTATAAAGGAGATCGGTTGGGAGAATGGTCAATAGACATCCAGGAGAACTGGCGAATTTGTTTCGAAATAGACCAAGACCCCATACCATCATTAGAAGACGGAGGTGTCGACTTGAAAAAGGTTACAGCCATTAAAATTTTATCAGTAGAAGACCCTCACTAACGAAAAAAAATTACAGCTATGACTGATTTAGAAGCCAAAAAACTACTTTTATCTACACCCGGTGATACCATTCAGGAAACCATCGACGAGACAGGTATGTCGCAAGCCGAATTGGCAGAGCGATTGGGAAGGTCAGTGCCTAAACTCAATGAATTGATTAAGGGCAAAGCTCCAATCACCAAAGAGACCGCCACCAAATTAGAATATGTTTTAGGGATTCCGGCTAGTTTTTGGCTCAATTTAGAACGTCAGTACCAGGACGAATTGTTGGAGATTGAACAAATGGAATTTCTTGAACAATGCACTCATTGGATTGCCTCTTTCCCTTTATTAAACCTCAAAAAGTTGGGCATTCTGCCCGACACGAATAAAAAACCTGAATTGGCAAAAAGCCTTTTGAAGTTTTTCAGGGTAGCATCACCTAGGCAATGGGAAACAATTTACACTGGGAGCTCGCTGGCTTTCAAAATAGACCTTCGGTTTACAGCAGAACCGCAGGCCATTTCGGTATGGTTACGTTTTGGAGAAATACAAGCTGAGAATTTAGAGTTAAGAACTTTCGATAAAAGTACCCTAAGAGAAAATATAGAAAAAATTCAAGCGCTGGCCTACACCCAGCCTGATAGTTGGTTAGACGATTTACAAAAGATATGTGCAGATTCGGGAGTCGCTTTGGTTTATACACCTTGCATTGCAAAAGCTCCTATTTATGGGGCAACCCGATGGATAAAGAACAATACTTTGCCTCTTATTCAAATAACAGACAGGCAAAAAGATTACAATGCTTTTTGGTTTACTTTTTATCACGAGTTAGCCCATATTCTCTATCATGGTAAAAAAGATATATTTATTGACGGATTGGATAGTATGGAGCCTGATAAAGAAAAGGAAGACCAGGCGGATGCCTTTGCATCCCGTATGTTATTGTCTGAAAAAGAACGCAACGAATTGTTTCAATATTCAAAATTTAATAGGGAGCTGATCATTCAATTCAGTGAGAAATTTCAAAAACATCCAGGAATTATAGTGGCCCAGGTTCAAAGACAATACAATGATCTATATAAAGATGTACGCTTAAATAGTCTGAAATCAAAAGTAGTATTCAGTGAATTGATTGCATAAGAGGAAAAACAATTATGGGTAAAATTGATGAAAATCTGACAGAAGATCAGGTTAGTGAATACATTGCTGATTTTTCCAACAAACCCTGCATCGCCAAATTTAAGGAAGCCAAAGCGCTTTTCAAAAACGGCAGGGAGAGAATCATCCACATTTTAACCTCTGTTGTTGAACCCATATAAATTGGTTGATTAGATCTTTTAATCTATTTTTGGAGTTTTTACAATGTAATATTAATACGAAAGAACATGCAGTCACATTTTAGCATATTATCGGCATCCATCCGTCCTGAAATTCAGGAACAGGTTGCCATAGGCTTGATGCTTGTGGGCAGCGACCATGTGCATTTTCGTTTTTCAAAGAACAAACTTGCAGTTACAAGAGAATTACTGCCTGCTCAAGCGTTCAAATACCTGAAGGATACACTTAAACAAATTTCGTCAGCAACATTTGATGAAAATGAAAAGTTTAAAGGGCTTTTTGGCGCAACTGAAACCATCAACAAATCATTTAGCCTTGGTTATTTGGAATATTTAAGCAGATATAGTAGTAATCTGTTGTCATTTAGTCCACCAAAAACCATTGAACTACCATCGAATGAATGCTTATTTGAGACTCTTTTTAAAAAATATATTGACGAATTCGCCTTTATAGAAAACATTTCCGAACCTCGGTCCTTTGATAATGATCGTAATGAATTTTACACCCGAGTTCAACCATTTTTTAACGTTGAGCAGGAAGTAACTCCTGAAATCATTCCAGGATTGATTATGTCAGTGAAGGTTGATTTAATAGGAAAGAATGAAATACCTGTCTATGCTCAGGCAATTGATTTGGAAAGACAAAATTATCATATTCAAAATGACCTTGCTGTTTTATTTATGCTTAATAAAGCTTTTGACAATGCTAAAGGGTTTCACATTTCTTCCGAGCCTGATAAAAGACTGTTTCCACATCAGCATGATACATGGAAAAATATAAAAGATTGGAAAGATTCAGAATATATAGATTTATCAGAAGTCAAAAAGATAGAAGAATATGCAAATTTGCATGGCGTTGTTCCTTTGATTTTATAGTATAATTTAAAATAAAAGTAGAAAAGGAAGTCAATTTTGACTTCCTTTTCTGCTTTTCTAGATTTTATTACGCCACAAAACCAATATATCAGATTTAATGTGGAGCAATTTTCATCAGCTTTATGTCAGAATACGACTGTGAGTATTGAATGATAAACCAAAGAATATGAGGAATGGCTTAAAATGCCGAAACCGCCCAGTAGAACTGAACGGTTTCTTTTCTCCTTCAACACATGGTCAATGAGATGATACAAATTTACGATGCTTTTCATTAAAATGCAAATTTATTTTTGATCTATGACTGATTTAGAATTAAAAAATACTCTTTTCTACTTCCAATGATACCATCCAGGAAAACATAGAAGAGACAGGTATGTCGCAAGAGAATCAAGGGAATCTTCTAAACAAGCATCAACGATGATCGAAGCGTCATCCCGGGTCATCCTGAACTTGTTTCAGGATCCCCTCGAATGGCCTCCAATTCTCTTTACTTTCTGGTGACAGAGCGTATTTGGAGGAGATCCCGAAACAAGTTCGGGATGACGCTCTGAATATGATTGCTGGGGACTTGAGCTTTGAATATTGCAGTGCTATGCAACGACATTCTGGGTTAGAAATGTTTCAAATTCATTTCAGTATCATTTCATAATGTATCAATGGACTCTTCCAGTGAAGTGTAAGCGATGATCGGAGCGTCATCCCGAACTTGTTTCGGGATCCCCTGTAAATTGGAGGAGATCCCGAAACAAGTTCGGGATGACGCTCCGAAGATGATTGCCGAAGACTTGAGCTTTGAATAATGTAGTACTATGCAACGTCATTTTGGGTTAGAAATGTTTTAAGATTATTTCAGTATCATTTCATAATGAATCAAGGGAATCTTCTAAACAAGCATCAACGATGTTCGAAGCGTCATCCTGAACTTGTTTCGGGATCCCCTGTAAATTGGAGGAGATCCTGAAACAAGTTCAGGATGACGCTCCGAAGATGATTGCTAAAGATTTGAGCTTTGAATAATGTAGTGCCATGCAACGTCATTTTGGGTTAGAAATGTTTTAGGATTATTTCAGTATCATTTCATTTTGAATCAAGGGAATCTTCTAAACAAGCATCAACGATGTTCGAAGCGTCATCCTGAACTTGTTTCAGGATCTCCTCAATGACCTACAATTCTGTTTTTTTTAGTGGTGCAGAGCGTATTTGGAGGAGATCCCGAAACAAGTTCGGGATGACGCTTCGAAGATGATTCCTGAATACTTGAGCTTTGAATGACGCAGTATCATGCAGGGTCATACATAGTCAGGCATATTTCAGGATTATTTGAGGATTATATCCTAAATGCATTGAAATTTACGGTAACTTAGAGAATAAATTTCGCATTATGAGAAAAGGGTTTGTCTATATCATGTCGAATAAATACAGAACCACTTTTTATATCGGAGTAACGTCAGCAATTAAAAGAAGAGTGTTGGAACATAAAACAGGAAAAGGAACTTCTAGTTTTACTTCAAAATATAATTTGTTCGATCTGCTTTATTACGAAATAATCGAAGGGATGGCTGAGTGTATTGAAAGGGAAAAACAGTTAAAGAACTGGCATAGGGACTGGAAGATTAATCTGATCAAGGAATCTAATCCGGAAATGGTTGATCTAGCTGCAGATTGGTATATTACAATAGACAATCAGTTGGTTATCGCTAGTGGATTAAATAGGAAGGTTTGGTAAAATAATAATTACATGAATTTACTAAAAAGTAGAATGCGTTTAAGGGGAATCTTCCAGTGAAGTGTAAACAATGATCGAAACGTCATCCTGAACTCGTTTCGGGATCCCATCTAATTTAGAGGAGATGCCGAAATAAATTCGGCATGACGCTCTGAATATGATTGCTGAAGACTTGAGCTTTCAATAATGTAGTGCCATGCAACGACATCCTGGGTTAGAAATGTTTTAGGATTATTTTAATGTCATTTTGTAATGAATCAAGGGAATCTTCTAAACAAGCATCAACGATGATCGAAGCGTCATCCCGAACTTGTTTCGGGATCTCCTCTAATACGCACTGTCACCTTAAAAAAAGAATTGGAGGTCAATTGGAGGAGATCCTGAAACAAGTTCAGGATGACGCGGATGACGCTTCGATCAAGATTCCTGCAGCCTGAAGGCGACTATTAACTGATATACGACATTGTTTTAGTAAAATAATTTAAAATAAAAGTAGAAAAGGAAGTTACTATTGACTTCCTTTTCTACTTTTATACTTTGTTAGATTTTATTATCAACAGAAGCCTTATCTATATTTATGACCTATGACTAAAATAACCGAATCTGCCATTGGATTGTTAGCCATCCAACGTCTTGAATCGTTGGGTTATAAATACCTGTATGGCCCGGATGGTGCTCCTGATGGACCTTCTCCGGAGCGGGATTCATTTGAGCAGGTTCTGTTATTGGACCGACTACGGAAGGCAGTTAGAAGGATCAATTTTGGTATTCCAATGGATGCACAAAATGAAGCGATTAAGGAAATTCAGCGTATCGCATCACCCGAACTGTTGGTCAACAACGAATGCTTTCACCGGCTACTGACTGAAGGTATCCCTGTCACCAAACGAGTATCTGGTGATGACCGCGGCGATCGGGTTTGGCTGATTGACTTTAAGCATCCGGACAACAATGAATTTGTGGTTGCCAATCAATTCACCATCGTTGAAAATCATCAGAACAAGCGACCAGACATCATTTTGTTTGTAAATGGCATTCCATTGGTCGTTATCGAACTAAAAAATGCGGCTGACGAGAAAGCAAACGTTCATTCAGCATTCCGGCAAATAGAAACATACAAAGCCATTGTTCCAGGGCTGTTTACCTACAATGGGTTCAATATTATATCAGATGGACTGGAAGCCAAGGCAGGATCATTATCAGCAGGATTCAGCCGTTACATGGCCTGGAAAACTGCTGATGGAAAAGTAGAAGCATCACACCTGGAAGGTCAACTGGGAATCCTTATAGAGGGGATGTTGAACAAGGAAACATTGCTGGACATCATCCGCCATTTTATAGTCTTTGAGAAATCAAAAAAGGTTGAGCTTGCGCAATCCCGGGACGAAGGACTCGGGAAAGATGCAACAACCGGCATCATTACCATTTCAACGGTTAAGAAGTTGGCAGCCTATCATCAGTATTACGCGGTCAACCGGGCAGTGGAATCGACCTTACGTGCATCTGGATTTGCAATGAAAAAAGAAAATCCTTTGCAAATGGCAGCTGATTTGCCGGAAAGCTATGGATTGCCGGGGATCAGTAAACAGCCTGTTGGAGATCGAAAAGGCGGCGTGGTCTGGCATACGCAGGGAAGCGGGAAATCACTATCAATGGTTTTCTATACAGGCAAAATAGTATTGGCATTGGATAATCCAACTATCCTCGTGATTACCGATAGAAATGATTTGGATGATCAGTTGTTTGACACCTTTGCAGCATCCAGACAGTTGCTCCGTCAGGAACCCGTTCAGGCAGAAGACCGGAATCAGTTAAAGGACTTGCTTAAAGTAGCTTCCGGAGGTGTTGTATTCACCACCATTCAAAAGTTTCAACCAGATGAAGGGAATGTGTACGAGATGCTTTCTGACCGTAAAAACATCATTGTGATAGCCGATGAAGCACACCGCACTCAATATGGTTTCAGTGCAAAAACCATTGATGCAAAAGATGGGAAAGGCAATGTGATAGGAAAGAAAATCGTGTATGGTTTTGCCAAATACATGCGTGATGCCTTGCCCAATGCCACTTATCTTGGTTTTACAGGAACGCCCATTGAAAATACAGATGTCAACACACCGGCAGTATTTGGAAACTACATCGACATTTATGACATTGCCCAGGCAGTTGAAGATGGCGCTACAGTGAGAATATACTATGAAAGCCGTTTGGCCAAAGTGAACCTGAGTGAAGAAGGCAAAAAGCTGGTTGATGAACTGGACGATGAACTGGATCAGGAAGATTTAACCACCACGCAAAAAGCCAAGGCCAAATGGACACAGTTGGAAGCACTGGTGGGAAGTAAAAACCGAATCGGGAATATTGCAAAAGATATTATCACTCACTTTGAGCAAAGGCAGGAAGTGTTTGAGGGTAAAGGAATGATCGTTTCGATGAGCCGCAGAATTGCTGCTGGACTTTACCAGGCCATTGTGAAACTAAGACCTGAATGGCATTCGGACGATCTGACAAAAGGAGTAATCAAAGTGGTGATGACTTCAGCATCGTCTGATGGGCCTCAAATAGCCAAACATCACACTACCAAAGAGCAGCGAAGAACATTGGCTGAACGGATGAAAAATCCAGACGATGAATTAAAACTGGTGATTGTTCGCGATATGTGGCTCACTGGTTTTGATGCTCCAAGTTTGCACACACTGTATATTGACAAGCCCATGAAAGGGCATAACCTGATGCAGGCCATAGCCAGAGTGAATCGTGTTTACAAAGACAAGCCGGGTGGTTTGATTGTCGATTACCTGGGCATTGCAGCTGATTTGAAAAAGGCATTGGCCTTCTATTCTGATTCAGGTGGTAAAGGTGATCCAACTATATTACAGGAACAGGCTGTTCATTTAATGCTTGAAAAACTGGAAGTCGTTTCACAGATGTATCACGGGTTTGAATATGAAACCTACTTTGAAGCTGAAACCTCCAGAAAACTTTACATGATTCTGGCTGCCGAAGAACATATATTAGGACTGGAAGATGGCAAGAAAAGATACATCAATGAGGTTACGGCATTGTCAAGAGCGTTTGCCATTGCTATTCCACATGATCAGGCCATGGATGCCAAAGACGAGGTTTCATTTTTCCAGGCTGTAAAAGCCAGGCTTGCCAAATTTGATGGTACAGGAATGGGCAGAACGGACGAAGAAATTGAAACAACCATCAGACAGGTCATCGACAAAGCACTGGTTTCTGACAAGGTGATTGATGTATTCGATGCAGCCGGAATCAAAAAACCGGATATCTCCATTCTGTCGGAAGAATTCCTCTTGGAATTGAAAGGCATGGAACACAAAAATGTTGCACTGGAAGTTCTCAAGAAACTATTGAATGATGAAATCAAATCGAGGGCTAAAAAGAACCTGGTGAAGAGTAAGTCGTTGATGGAAATGCTTGAAAACTCTATTAAAAGGTATCATGCCAAGATTCTGACAGCAGCCGAAGTTATTGATGAACTCATCCATTTGAGCAAAGAGATTGTCAACATGGACAGTGAGGCCAGACATTTGGGCCTGACCGACTTTGAATATGCTTTTTACACGGCAGTTTCTAACAATGATAGCGCCAAAGAACTGATGCAGATGGACAAGTTGCGTGAACTGGCAGTGGTATTGACTGAGACCATACGGCAGAATGCTACCATTGACTGGACAATCAAGGAAAGCGTAAAAGCCAAGTTGAAAGTGGCTGTAAAACGCATTCTGCGCAAGTTTGGCTATCCACCCGATATGCAAATGCTTGCTACTGAAACGGTATTGAAGCAGGCTGAATTGATTGCCAATGAGTTGATGAAGGGTTAAGCGAAAGGAAAGTTGAGTATGTTTTGTATATTGTTGATTTTGAGTATCAGTAATGGGTACTCCAGGCAAAAGAATCTTATATAGTAAGATTCCTAAAAGCCTTTTCAGTCGACTAGAAAAGTGGTGGTTTTTTTTATTCTATATGTTGATAACTAATTCATAATATTCTAACTTATGATCATCATTCGGAAGAATACACCTTTTACTTTTACAAGGATGATGAAGGCTGAAAAAGTTGAGGATGGTATGTTGTCCGAACATGCAACTCAACATATATATACCAAAGTTGGATAGCGTAAAGGGGAAATGGAGGAAACGTAGGAAATGGATAAATTCTTAACTCAGCAGATTACTTAATAGAGAGACTCTGCTATTGACTTGGACCTAAATTGAGTGATTATTAAATAATAATGAGTATTTGGTTCGAATAATCTGAACGAATCAAGGTTATCTCGGTAATTTATGTAAATAACGCTTCAAATGTCAATGTATAAGATAGACGGATAGACTGACATGGTCTAAATTAACACAAAAAAAATTAAATATGAAAATGAATATTATGGTGGAAACAACATACAAGGATTATCCAGTTGCGTGTTCAGTTAGCCATGCGAATTAGGTGGAATAGCAGATGTATTAATTCAATAATATATAAAACATATTTTCGATTAATTCAATAAATACATCCGAAATTTAAATAGTCCCTGCGATTAATTATTTAAAATATCTAAATAATTAATACTTTTACGCCAAATGATTACAAAAAAATTGCCTTCCAACATAGCCAATGGTTTAATCATTGGAGATGAAGATACTTATATATTCCTGTTTAGGGAATATTATGTGGGTCTTTGTGCGTATTCGCGAAGGTATGTTGGCCGCAAAGACATTGCTGAAGAAATTGTTTCTGACACCTTTCTCAAAATCTGGGAGAACCGCGAAATAATAAAAATAAATAGTTCAGTTAAGGCTTACCTTTTCCATGCAGTTTGTAACAATTCTCTTAATTATTTGCGAAAATTAAAGAAAGAAGAGATTCTTGATGAATACTTTCTGGAAACTACTTCCGAAAACATTGGATTTGTTACTAACTCAGAGGAAATTGAAGAACAAAGTCTATCGATGGAAGACATCAGTGTGAAAATTGAAGAAGCTGTAAGTAAACTTCCGGAGCAACAACAAAAAGCTTTCAGATTAAAACGATTTGAAGGTAAAAAGACCAAAGAAGTAGCTGAATTAATGGGATTGTCAGTAAAAACAATAGAAATGCACCTCTCAAAAGCCACACTCAGTTTACGACAAAACCTTAAAGACTATTTGCCAACATTCCTCCTTTTTCTTATATTGAAATAAAGTCACATTTATCATCACATTCTATAACCTGTAGGTGTTATACCACTCAAAGTCTAATCTTCTTCAGTTGATTTAATACTTTATTCTAATAGTTGTATGTACCATCCTAAATGTCATTGACATCTTTTTCTTAGTTCCTATGAATAAGTCATTTGTATCGAATGTTAAAAAATATTTAAATTTTCATCATTTTTAATACAGGGTTTTTATAGTTCATGCATCTAACAATTGAAACACTTAGAAATGAAAAATTCAACAGATATAAATATTCTTATTATTCGACTGCTTTCAGGTGAAGCTGATGCGGATGAAAAAAAGATAATTGCAGACTGGCTCAAGCTGTCTAAAGAAAATAATAAGTTATATACCGATCTTAAGGAAATCTGGCTGAGTTCAGGATTACAAAGTAATGCTGACAATTATCAACTGGAAGAAGCCATCCGGAATTTTCGGAAACAAATCAGTAAATCGAAAAATCAACAGATACATCGAATCAATTTCATCTCATATCTTAAGTATGCCGCTGTTGCTATCTTGGTATTGGCACTTCCGTTTAGTTATTATATCGGAACCCGAAGTAACCCGCATGAAAATTCGATGACGACAATCTCATGCGCTTTTGGTGATAAATCAAGTATCGTATTGGCTGACAGTTCAAGGGTATGGCTAAACTCCGGGAGTAAACTGACTTTCAGTTCCAACTTTAAATTGGACGATCGAAAAGTTTTCCTTGAAGGAGAAGCATTTTTTTCAGTAACGAAGGATAAAAAACATCCATTCAAGGTAAAAACTACAGAAATTGAAATTGAAGTTTTGGGTACCAAGTTTAATCTGAAAGCATATCCTGAAGAAAATTCAATTTCAACCACCCTTGTCGAAGGAAGTGTAAAGATTTCCAGCAAATACCAAAACACACTTATCAAACCAAATCAAAAATTAGTGTTTGATAAAGGGAGTGAAATAATGAAAATCATTGAACTTTCTGATACAGCTCCTGACACAGAATGGAAAGATGGCCGTATGGTTTTTCGCAACGAATCACTGGGTGAATTAGAATCTACGTTGGAGCGTTGGTTTGATGTAGAGATTGTTTTTGCGGATGAAAAGGCAAAAACCAGGAGATTTACTGGTGTCCTGCAGCGTGAAAGCATACTGGAAGTCATCTCCTATTTCGACAGGTCAAGGTTTGTTTCTTGTAAAATTCAAGGCAATAAAATTATAATTAAATCTGAAAACAACTAAAAATCAATGTGTATGCTCTATGATTGAAATGAAAAAGGGAGGTGCTACTAACACCACCCTCTAGTAATAAATAAACCAAAGTTTACTTTTTAAAAAACGTTTAAATTTATGAAATTAAATCGAAATTCTCTGTCCTTTTTTAAGGATGGACAGCTAAAAAAGTATTATTTAATTATGAGACTAACTTGGCTTCTTATTCTGATTTTGACACTCCCTATTAGTGCATCGGTTTGGTCGCAAACCATGAGTGTCAAGTTGAAAAATTCGACCTTGCAGGAGCTGTTTGTGCAAATTGAAAAAAGCAGCAATTATCGTTTTTTCTACAACAATGACGATGTAGATGTTAACCAACGAATTTCGGTCGATATCGAGGAAAAGACTATTGGCACGATTCTCAACTCCGCACTTGAAGGTCTGCCTTATTCTTTCAAGGAGCTGGAAAGCAATCTAATCCTTATTGAGAGAAAAGGGGATAAGCCAATTTCAAATGGAACAATCATTCAAAAGCAAAATCCTATCTCCGGCAAAGTGACCGATTCGTCTGGATCCGCTTTACCCGGTGTGTCAATCGTCATAAAAGGAACAACTACAGGTACAATTACCGATGTCAATGGGAATTATTTCATTTCCATTGTACCGGATAATAGTATTTTATTGTTTTCATTTATGGGCATGAAGACACAGGAAATCACAATTGCTGGCAAATCAACAATTAATGTGACACTTGCCGAAGAATCTTTTGGTATTGAAGAAGTGGTGGCTATTGGATATGGAACAAAAAAGAAGATAGATGTATTAGGAAGTGTGGCCAGTGTTTCAAGCGAGGACTTGGTAAAGACATCTTCGTCGAGTGTTCTAAATGCATTGCAGGGTCGCGCTTCTGGTATACAAATATCACAGCAAAGTGGAATGGCCGGAAGTGATTATACAGTTAAGATAAGAGGAATACACAGTATCAATTCAGGGAATGACCCATTATGGATAATTGATGGAATGCCAGGGAGCGCCAATGATCTAAATCCTAGCGATATTCAGTCGGTTGACGTATTAAAAGATGCTTCGGCTACCGCAATATATGGTTCCAGAGGATCGAATGGTGTTATCATAATTACTACAAAAATGGGAAAGTCGGATAAAGGTGAAATTTCATTTAACTACAAAAGTGGGGTTTCTAACGTAATGAAAACCCCAAGCGATTATGGTTATGCCAATACAACTCAATGGTTTTCAGTGATTGATGAAGCTAGAAAAAATTCTGGAATAAATACACCTTGGGAACCAATGGACATCCTAAATATTAATCCTGACATTGTTAAACCACTTTCTCGTCAGGAAGCAATGAATACGAATAATAATTGGTTTGATCAATTTACCCGACAAGGTACATTTCAGGATATGAACCTTTCTTCTAGCAGAGGAACAGATAAAGGATCGGTATTTTTTTCTGTTAATTATTACAATCAAAAAAGTGTAATCAGACATGATGATCAAAGAAAAATATCTGGGCGTATTAACGCAGATTTTAAACCTGTAAAAATATTAAACTTAGGAGCTCGAGTTAATATTATAAATACAACTGGCAATTCAGGATCATATACAAAAATGTATCCATGGCGACCAATCTATGATGCAAATGATTTGGAAGGAACAGGATACTGGAATGTTCATTCAAATCAAGTGGCTCAAATTGATTCGAAATACAATTTAAACAGTAATGAAACATTGAGAGGTATTGGGGGATTGTATGCTGAACTTTCAATACCTTTTATTCAAGGTTTGTCATTAAGGACGGAAGGTTCTTTTGATTATTCTATTAGAAATACATCAAATTGGCAAAGTGCTAAAATTCGTTCTTTGCAATCACCAAATGATGGCTCTGCAGCCGGTGAGGGATCAAAAACCTATAAAAGTGAAAATTATAATCTATATAGTAAATATAACAGAACTTTTGGCAACCATGATATTTCAGCTACCATTGGAACCGAATCGACCAGAAGCAATATTTATAACAGAAGCATGTCGGCTAAGTACTTACTAGGTAGCTATCAGGAGCTTGGACACGATCCCGGATTTCTTGGGTCGATGGAAGGACGACAGATTTATGAAGATTACTTGCGTTCTTATTTCGGACGAGCCGACTATAAGTTCAAGGAAAAATATCTTTTAGGTATTAGTATTCGTAGAGATGGCTCATCCAGATTTAGTCCTGCTTCAAGGTGGGGTAATTTTACTGCTTATTCGGCAGGATGGATAATTTCGGAAGAAAGCTTTTTGAAAAAAATTGAATCTATTGATCTTATTAAGTTACGTGGTAGTTTTGGTCAGACAGGAAACAACCAAGTAGCATTTAATCGCTCATTTAGCTATTATGTTAATTCATTTGATTATTCTTATGGGTCAAAAACATTGTTATCAGCAGGAACAAGATTGAGTGTTTTGGGAAACCCGGAATTAACATGGGAAACAACGACCAGTTATGATCTGGGTATAGACTATGGTCTTTTCAAGAATCGGATTTCGGGTTCGGTTGCTTGGTATTTACAAGATGTAAACGGACTAGTTCTTGCACAACCTTTACCTCAATCGGCTGGCTTGGCAGGTGGCAACGAAATATGGGCCAATGTAGGTAGGATAATCAATAAAGGTTTCGAATTCTCAGTAAGTTCAATAAACTTTAACAATAAAAATTTTAAATGGACAACTGATTTTAATATTACTACCAACGGGAACAAAGTTAAAAATCTAACCAATGATCTTGACAGTTACCATAAGGGCATTTGGATGAATAAATGGTACACAAGAACAGGAGGACCAGTTAGAGCCTATGCACTTGCAGAATATGCAGGAGTTGATCCGGAAAAAGGAGTGGATCTGATTTGGGAAATTGACAAACCATTGTTTGATGCTACGGGAGAAATTAAACGAACAGGACGAAAAATTCCAGGAACAGATGATAATGTTTCGAATACATTTTCTGACACTAAGAAAACGCCAATACCAACCTATTTCGGTGGATTGAATAATACATTCACTTATAAAGGCTTTGATCTAAGCATTATGCTCACTTATTCAGGCGGTAATTATATCTATGATTCGGAAAAACAGGGAATTAGCCGTGCAGGATACGGTGAGTGGCCAGCAATTAATGCAGAAATGGTGGCTGAATCATGGAAAAAACCAGGAGACAATGCTAAATATGCACAACTTAGGTGGCAAGACAATTATGAGTGGGGTTGGGATACTAACGCGCCAAACCTCAATTCACCCACAAAAATCGGAGATTGGACTTTTACGCCTGGTGGCGGAGCTTCATACAAATCAAACCAACATAGCAGGTACTTATACAAGGGTGATTATGTCAGAGTGAAATATATTGAGTTCGGCTATAATTTATCACAAAATCTGTGTAAAAAGATTTCTATTAAAGATTTGAGGATTTATGTTTCAGGACAAAACCTTTTCACCTTTACTAAATACCCTGGTTGGGATCCTGAATTAGGCGACTCTAATTGGGGAAATGTTGGTGGTGAAGGTTATGCTAGCGGAGACTATACAATGAGTCGTACGTTTAATCTGGGAGCATCTCTTAAGTTTTAAAAGTATTAACAAAAATAAATAAGTTAAGATGAAAAGTTACATACATTATATACTATTCTGCGGTTTGTTCTCGTTGATTATTTCCTCTTGCCAGAACGAAAAATTTTTCGAACTGCAACGGCCGCCTGAATTTCCCTGGAAAAGTGTTAGCGATTTTGAAATGGCACCGCCACAAGCTTACAATGCCGCGTTTTATGGCTTGGGCGGCTGGGGTGGTTGTTATGGTGAGGATTTAACCCTGGATTATATACTTTCTGACGTAGGTGGTTTCATTAAAGGAACATCAGAAGGTTTAAATGCCGATCAGTTGAATTTAAGAAATTTCACAAATCCTCCTGATAATAGTACTTTTGAATCTAATTACACTGGTATAAATTCGATAAATGCAGCACTTGATTGGTTTTATGAGACGTCAAATGGCGATCCATTTCCAACTGCTTCTGAATTTAATAAGGAGAAAAACATCAAGCGGATTGTTGGTGAATTGCATTTTATGCGTGCCTATTTTTATTTTTCATTGGTACGTCACAATCATCCTGCTTATCAGCCTGGCCAAGTAAATGATTTTAAAGCCTTGCCATACATTATTCATGTTCCTAAATCCCAATCAGAAATCCTCAGTCCTAAATTTGGAACAACGCAGGAATTTTATGATCTTATTGAAGCTGATTTGCAAAAAGCAGTTGAAATGTTACCTCAAAAGTTTGAAACCGGCATGCATCCATCTTACCAGTATGGAAGAGCAAATAAATTTGCAGCTGAAGCATTGCTTGCCCGAGTTTATATGTTAATGGGTAAACATTCTGGTGCGGGTAAAAACAATGCACTGGCTCAACTCGATGATATTATACAGAATGGTCAATATGAGTTGGAAAAGAATCCCATTGATAATTTCACAAAAGACAAGGATAGTTATACCAACGAATCGAAAGAGAATATATGGTATGCTTTTTATGCCGATGCAGCAAATATGGCAAATGGATTTTCCGACTTAAAGAAATCTTATTATACCAGATGCTTTCCTTGGAATGATGGTGGCGGTGGAAAAGGCGTTCACTTCAATTATTGTGGCTGGCATCAATATTTCCTTAGCGAATATATGTGTAAACGCATTGGCTGGTGGGATGCAGATAGTACATTAACTATTTCAGCAAAACGTGATAAGCGATTTGAACAAACTTATTATTTCTTTCTTGGTCGGAATAAATATAAAGGCGAAGGTGTTCCTCCGGATTCAATTTATGACCCACATCCAAAAGTAAATTACAACACGCTTTATGTTGATAAATATTTTAGAGAAAAAAATACACCAAGTGCTAATATGCCTGTAATCAGGTATGCTGAGATATTGCTAAACAGAACAATCCTGAGATTTCGCGCAGGCGACAAACAGGGTGCAGCCGATGATTTGAATCAAATCCGCAAACGTGCCTGGGACGATAAAGTAGCTGGTATGGATTATGAAAGTTCAACAGAATTTTTAACTGGTAGCAATATTACCGAAGAAATTATTCATACAGAGCGAATTAAAGAACTTTCAGGTGAAGTTGAGTGGATACCTTACTTACAATCGTTACAATTACCAATTACTCTTGGTGACCGTAAAGAAACAGAAGTAGTTCCCGGTATGGGTGTTGTAAATCCACCTTATAAAGGTTGGTACTGGCCAATTTCTCCACAAGAATTGCAGTTCTACCTTAGTAAGTAATATTATATTAATAAACAATCATTTTTTCTTTTTTAAAAATAATTTTTAAAGACAGGAGGTTGATCATTCTGTCTTTAAAAATTATGATTTCTTAGAATGGATTTACATTTTAAAACAATAAACCGATATTTTATCAGCACAAAACAACATAGTAAATATATTGTATTTTTATTTAAATAACTAAATTTTATGTATTATGAATTTTAATCTACTTAAAAACAAATTGACTATCCTGATAGTCTTATTTTCTATTTTTTCAGTGAGGTCTTACAGTCAGGGAACAACAGAACTTAAGGTGTTCGAAGACACCTATGTCAGTGAACCAACACCAACGGTTGTGCACAATACCGAAACCGATATGGGTGTTGCACTTGATAAAACAAACGGTGATACCAAAGAGGTTTATTTGAAATTCGACATATCCGAACTTTATGGGAAAGGTGGAATTGCCAATGTTAATTTGGAGATAGCTGCTGCACAGCAATTTGCTGCACCATACCATGGTATTCCCGACTTCTTTATCGAAGTTTTTGGTTGTTCCGAACCATGGGATGAGTTGACATTAACTTGGGACAACAAACCAACTTCAGATAAAGATATCTTGGCGACAGAGAATATCAATAATTTTAATAGATATAAGCTTATCAAGACTGAAACCAGCGATACTTCATTAATTGCTTATATATCGGCTGCAATGTCTAAGAAAGCACAGTTTGTAAGCTTTATTATCAAAGGCAAAGATGAAACTCCGGCATCAAGAATATGGATTTCCGATATTGGCTATGAACCTGCCAAATTATTTGTAGAGCAGAGCTATGCCATTCCAGAACCCGGCTCTGAAAACTCGATTACTGTATCTTCAATTACTATAAAAGCAGATGGTGATGCTACTACCATCACCACAGACAATGGAACTTTACAAATGAATTCAGAAGTTCTACCAGTTGATGCAACTTTTAAGGACGTGAAATGGTCTCTTGATCCTTTATTGGGTACAGCTACCATTTCCAAAACTGGTTTTGTATCTGCAAAAGAAAACGGTAAAGTAACAGTGATTGCTACTTCAACTGATGGAACTTATATTGAAGGAAGATACGAGCTGACTATTAGTGGGCAGATTGAAAAACTCAACCTGATCACCAATGGTAATTTTGATAATGTAACTGATTTAGATAGCTGGAAATTTGCTCCTACAGTTGATGTGCAACAACCTGTAATTACTGATGGACATGCAATGTTTAATGTTGAAAAGGCAGGCGATTACTGGAGCTATTCATTTAAACAAGATAAGCTTGAAGCTGTGGTTGGTGTTCCGTATATTTTTGCGTTTAAAGCTTGGTCGAATTTGGATCGGTCGATGATTGTTGATTTTGAAGATTCGAACAATAAATATGCCCGTTATGGTATTTCTACTGACCCTGGAGCACAATTAGGCCGAGCTGATTGGATTTGCAGCTTATCATCTACTCCAACGCAGTTCATTTTTCATGTAACCTTCGATCCTGAAATGGTAAAAGAAAACACCAATCAATTAATTGTTTTTCAGGCTGGTGCCGAGTTGGGTGAAATAAATCTTGATGCCATTGAACTGATCAAAGAAAGTAATTATACTTCAGCATCAAAATCACTTTCAAATTCAGGCATGCTAACATTTCCAAATCCTGTTCAAAACGAATTGATTTTCTCCGAAGAAGTCAGTCAGGTTCGAATTACCTCAATTTTAGGACAGGAAGTTAAACGATTCAGCAATGTTGCCGATCGCAAATTCAATGTTAGTGGGCTCAAGAGCGGTATCTATTTCGTCACTACTCAAAACCTGAAAGGAATAATTTTCACATCAAAAATTGTAAAGAATTAGCTTAATTATTAGTTAGCTTTCGTTATTGGTTAAAAGAAAACCTTGAAAAGGTCCTCTTTTTTTTCCTCTTGATAGGAAAATAGATTCCAAATATTTCTTGAAAATCATTTAATTAGGGTTTGCTGTAAAATGTATTAAGTTCTGATAATGAATAAAATAACAAACAATTTACACGAGCGAAGTGTAAGCATTTTCAAGGAATACCGGAATAAGTTTACACTTGAAATTTTCATTTAATTAAAAAAAATATCCCAGATGGTGAGGTGTCGTAAATCGAGCATGTTTCTTTAAAACTTCGTTACATTTATATAGTTTTAAAAAATTATATTCTTGATAATTAGAGTTCTGCGAAATGTGATTGAATAAGAGTATGTTTTTATATTTTTCTTTACGACACCTCGCCCAGATGGATAAAATGCTTATAGATAATGGATAAAACGAGTGAATATTTAAACTCAGCCTGGGTTGAACAACTTTCTAATCACTTTTTTTATAAATATATGACCTCTCTGAGGTCGAATTAACCTTTTTGGAGTTTTTCTTTAGACCTAAATAGATCATTCACCTAAATGTGAATGATTGAATGGTCTTATGGTATTCTGGAAAAAATGAAACTATACACTAAGGATTTGTAACAGTGTAACTTACTCAATTTGTTTCCCTAAGTTATTGACATTAACTAAATAAATACAAATATGAAAACAAAAATTTTACTAATCGGGTTATTTTGGTTTTTATTAATTTTTTCACTACAATTAAAGGTAAATGCTACAAATTACTACGTTAGCACCACTGGCAACGATGGTAATAATGGGCTGAGTACCAGTTCTGCCTGGCGCACCATAGCTAAAGCCTGTTTTGCTGTGCCTGCAAATGCAGGACATGTAATTAATATAGGTGGTGGTACATTTGTTGAAACTTCAAGCCTAAATGTTCCATCCGGTACTACAGTTCAGGGTGCAGGAGCCGAGTCAACTATTATTACATCAAGCGTAGAAATTGTATGCGCTGTTGTTGATAAGAACAATATTACAATCAGTAATCTTAAAATTGATGGTACCGGACAGTATACGGGGAAAGGTGTTCTGCTTAAGGTATATAATAGCCAAACTATTCGGGTATTTAATGTAAACCTAAGCAATGGAGATAGCCAGGGGCTTCAATTATCAGGTGGTTCATCAGATATTATTGTGGATGGCGGACATTATGTAGAAGCCGGTGGCAGAGGCAATGTGGATGGAGATAAGGTTGTAGTTGCTATGGGGCCGTTAACGAATGCAGTAGTGAAAAATTTACTTGTTGAAGATTCGCAGGCACAAGCGATGAGAGCTTGGGGAACCATTAAAAATGTGGTAGTAACACGAAATGTATGCCGTGGCGCTCCAACGTCTAGCTGGAACAATGGAACATCAGGAATTCTTGGAATCGAATACTGGGGGGTTGTAAATATGACAGATTGCGAAATATCATACAATGATATAAAAGGAAGCCTTTCTCTTTCAGCGGTAGATAATCATTCTTTACGGGTACACCACAATATTATTACTGGTAACTATGGAATTGAAGTTGGTTTAATTGATATAGATCATTTAGAAATAGACCATAATTTTATTCACCATTGCGGATATGCTTTTGCCAATTTTATGGGAAGTAATGAAAATGTAGGTAATTATCTGATACATCACAATGTTTGTTACAACACAGGCTTTTCAATTTTCCTTCACATGCTAAGTGGTGTGGATAAAATGCGTGTCTATAACAATACGGTGTATAATGATGTGACTTCGGATAACAATCCGATATTTAACTATATTGTTGGACAAGTAAGCGATTGTCAGTTTGATAATAATATTTTTGCTCAGAAATATGGATATCCGGTGAATACTTACGAACAGGCTACCCGCAGTAACCTGTTTTGGACAACAAAGGCACTTGGTCTTGATTCAATAAGCGGGAATCCTGAATTTGTGAATATTAACGGAAGCGATGGTAGCGGTTTTGCTCTAAAAAGCAATAGCCCTGCCATTAACAAGGGTTGTGTAATTAACGTGATAACTGATGACGCCATTGGCATACCCGATATTGGAGCATTCGAATATGGCAAAACCCCATGGCAGGCCGGCCCCAATGCCCCAGAAGAAACCAACACCACTTCTACCGTAACGAACTTTTTTGCAGTTCCGGGCATGGTGAATTCAAATCAGTTTACCGCATTTTCAAACGTTGAAACCAGCAATAATGAAATAGTTTCATTCGACAATTCGGGCGACTGGATTGAATACGCCATAAATCCAAAATTTTCGGGCGATTACAGCATTGAGTTTACAGTGTCGAATTCATCGTCAACTGATGCAGAAGCTAAATTGATGGATGATGGTAAGGCGATTGCCACTTTTGCCGTTCCTTCAACCGGCAATAACAACACCTTCGTAAAAGTTGCCGTTCCGGTTAAATTGCGTACCGGAGGAAAACATCTTTGGATAAAATCAACCAAAGGAACATGGAATTTAAAATCGTCAGAATATACCTGCTCAGGAGGTTTACCAATTGTTACAGCAAGCGCAGAGAATAAGCCTTGGGATGTGATAAGTAATATAAACGATGGTAACGGAAGCACAAAATGGGTAGTTTTCAATAACAAGGCATGGGTACAACACGAATATGTGCTACCTGTAATTATAAATGGGTATAAAATAACAGCTTCCGACAATGCCCCAAATTTTGACCCAAAAAACTGGAACATTCTGGGTTCTAATGATGGAATAAACTGGGTTGTTATTAAGTCAGAAGTTAATCAGGTATTCGTTCAACGAAAAGCGTGCAAACAATATGCCTTCGAAAATACTACTCCATATAGGTATTACAGATGGGATATACTTTCAACTTTGGGTAATGAAGGTACTCTTCAAGTGGCCGAGTTCGAGTTCACAAACAATCAAACCGGAATATCCATTAACATTACTTCTCCTGCTTCTGGGTCTGAATTCGATGCCGCAACTATCGTTACAATCAATGCTGCTGCTTCAACCAAGACCGGAACGATTAATAAAGTTGAATTTTTTGCCAACGATATTAAACTAGGCGAGGATGTTACTGAGCCCTATCAGTTCAATTGGGCAGATGTACCCGCAGGCACTCACACATTGAAATCTGTAGCCTGGAATAGTTTAGATTCAAGTTGGACATCGCCCGATGTAATTATTCAGGGAGTTTTGTATGCAAAGATTTTGCAATCCCTTACAGAACCTATAATCGACGGCAAAAAAGATAATTCCTACCCATCAATTACAGACTCTATGAAGATTGTAATATCAAGCACAGTTCCATCAAAAAAAGACCTTTCTGCATGTTGGACTTCAATGTACGATTCGAAGAATCTGTACTTCTTTGTTAGTGTTACCGACGATAAATTAGTCAAGGATTCTCCAGACAATTATAAAGATGACAATGTTTCCATTTGGATTGATGCCGATAACTCGAAGGATATTACCTATGGAGATAACGATTATGGCTTCTCATTCGGATGGAACAGACCTATTATTGACGTGTTTTATCACAAAGAAAGAGACTATTCTGGTGTAAAATATAAAATCATAAAATCGACTACCGGCTATGATTTGGAAGTTTGTTTTCCATGGGCAGCTTTGGGCGGAATGCCTGCCGGAAAAATGATGGCAATTGAGGTTCAGGTTGACGATGATGATGATGGTGGAGAACGCGATCACGAATTGCACTGGAGTTCTAGCACTGGTGATGCATATCAATACCCGTACGAATTAGGTATGGTAAAACTGAGCGATGAAACTACCGCATTAAATATTCCCGAATTGAATCAATGCAAATTAAAGGTATATCCAAACCCTTCTTCCGGGATAATTAAGCTTGAATTGGCTGATTCGAATGCAGCTACCTACGAAGTAATTAATGCTACTGGTCAAATAATTCAATCCGGAGAATTTTTAGGTGATAGCGAAAAAATTGACCTTTTAGGAAGAAAGGGACTTTTTTTCGTGCGGGTTAAAAACAGTACAACTTCGTTTTTGAAAAAGATATTTGTGTATTAAAATAATATTTATGAATAAGAGTGATTAATTTAATAACTTAACTAAAAAATGCCAAAATTATGAAAACTAAAATGTCGTTTATCGGATTTTTTTGCTTTTTACTGATCTTTTTGGTACAAGCACAAGTTTTTGCCACCAATTACTACGTTAGTACCAGTGGCAACGATGGTAATAATGGGCTGAGTAATGGTTCTGCCTGGCGCACCATAGCTAAGGCTTGTTCTACTGTGCCCGAAAATGCCGGGCATGTTATAAATATTGGAGCAGGTACATTTTATGAAACCAGCCAGATTAATTTACCTTCAGGAGTAACTATTTTAGGTGCGAGTAAATCGCTGACCACGATACAAAACAGCGGCTCAGTAATATTTTATGCCAATAATAAAAGCGATATAGTTATTTCCGATTTTAAGATAGATGGGCGTGAAAGAGCTACACCCAAAGGATTTCGACTGGAATTTTGCAATAATATTGAAATAAAAAATTTCACCATGACCGAGTTTACAACCGCGGTTGATTTTAGATCGGGCACCAACAATAAAGTGCACGATTTTGATGGCACCAACGTTTCTTATTGTACCCAAAATGCTATAAGCATCGTTTCGTGGGAAACTGATATCTGCGAAAACTTCGAGATTTATAACGGCAATTGTACCAACGACGATAACTATCACGGAAAAATTGTAGGTGGTGGAGTAGATCAAACCATGCCGGGATATGATGGACGTCCTTGGGATATGCCGCCTCCAACTCTTAAGAACATTAAGATTCATGATATTTCGTTTCACACTTCCGTTGTAGGTTGTTTTCTTGAAGGTCAACCACAGTTAGGTCTTGAGTTTTGGAACCTTAATTTTGATAATTTTGAAATATACAATATGAAATGCAATATGGCTTTTTCTATGGCAGGTGGATGCCCAGCCGGAGTGACAAAAGCGCTTCGAATTCATCATTGCAGGTGGGAAGATTGTGGTGACTATGCTATTGAATGTTTTCCTGCAAATTTTGAAATAGATCATAATTATTTTGATGGTTGCGCATACCCTATAGCTAATTTTGGAACTAATCCAGATCGACATAACCCAAATTTACAGGTACACCATAATGTATTTTATAGAACTTATCTTAATACTTGTTTAAATCTCAGTGAAAGTTATGACGGTATAAAATTTTATAAGAATACAATTTACTCTGATTCTAAACAAAATGCTTTTAATATGCCGGGTTCAATTAATATTGAGGTTAATAATAATATTTTTTACTCAACAGTTTCAGGATGTAATCCTGATGTTTCTGCAAATATTCATGATAACCTCTTTTATAATTGGAATACCACTGGCACAAATTCAGTAACCCGAAATCCATCCTTTAATAGCACCGGCAACAAGCCCAGCCCTTTTTTCCAAAGTGCTGAAACTGCTTATGGAGCATATACCGATGGTGATTGGACCGCTGGTCCCGGCAGCAGCTCAGGAGTTACTAAATATGAAGCCGAAAATGCATCTATCTCAGGTGGTTTGATAGCCAATGATGTAGCAAATTATTCCGGCACTGGTTTTTGGTGGGTTCCAACCCAGGGGAATTCCATTACCTTCACAGTAAATGCATCGGCTGGTGCTCAGGACATTGTTTGTCGCTTTGGAAATGGTAATGGCGCAGCACGAACAATGAGCCTTTATGTAAATGGCACAAAAATACGTCAGGTAAGCTTCCCTGCCACAGCCAATTGGGATACATGGGCCGACAAGGTTGACAATGTAACGCTAAACGATGGGAACAATACCATCAAATATCAATTTGATAGTGGAGATAATGGAGAGATAGACATAGATCATATTACAGTAAACACAAGAACTACATCTTCTCTTATAGTAACAGCACGGGGCGAGAATGCGCCTGGTGAGGGAATTGATAAGTTATACGACGATACCAAGAATACCAAGTGGGTTGATTTTTCTACCACCTCTTGGGTACAATTTGCCTATTCTGTTGGACAAATATGGAACCGATATGAGATTATTTCGGCCAACGATTCACCTACCAGAGATCCTAAAAACTGGAATATCCAGGGATCAAACGACGGTTCGTCATGGACAACACTTAGCACTCAGTCCAATCAAACATGGGCCAACCGATTGGATAAAAAAGCCTATACATTCACTAATACCAATGCATACAAGTACTACAAGTGGAATATTACGGCAAACAATGGCGCTATCGAAACCCAGTCTGCGGAGTTAATATTCTCAAGGGTTACAGCCCGAGGCGACAATGCCAGTGCCGGAGAAGGTATTGACAAACTTAGTGATGATATAACTACGGCCAATAATAAATGGCTTGATCAGAATCCTACTTCGTGGACTCAGGTGCAATATTACTTTGGACAGGTTTGGAACAAGTACGAAATTACTTCGGGAAATGATGATCTTATACGCGACCCAAAAAACTGGACTATACAAGGCTCAAACGATGGGGCAACATGGACTACGATGAATACGCAAACAAACCAGGCCTGGGCAAGCCGTAATCTTACCAAAGCATATACATATACCAACGCGAATGCCTATTTGTTCTATAAGTGGACCATTTCGGCAAACAACGGAGCTCCTGTGATACAGGTATCAGATCTGAAATATTCCAATTCTTCGGGTTTAAAAAGCGCTGAGGTAACTACGGATATCGATGTAGCTATTTCGGAAGGTATCGTGAAAATATATCCAAACCCATCAAGTGGTATCGTAAATGTTGAGTTGAAGGACTACAGCACCACCGACATTTTTGTTTATGATTTACAAGGAAAACTATTGTACTTAAAGAAAGCAACCAAGAATATTGAACAGTTTGATTTATCGGCCTATATCGGAACGATCATAATAAAGGTTAAAACTGAAAATGAAACATTCAGTAAAAAAGTATTATTAACAGGCAATTAGTTGTTAATAAATAAAGAATTGAAAATCAATATTAAAACTATTGTATAAGTGTTAGTCTAAAAGCTTAAAAGGATAATTTTCTTAAAGCTTTTTAGGCTACCTTTTTTATGAAATTAATGTACTTTATATGAAAAAAATGAAATTATTTTATTGCTGGGGTATTATTACTTTTTTTTTACAGTTTAATTCATTTGCTTCCAATTATTATGTTAGCACTTTCGGTAAAGATTCTAACGACGGATTAAGTGTTGAAACTGCCTGGCTCACCATTGCCAAAGCCTGTTCTGCTGTACCTGCCAATGGAGGACATGTTATTAATATTGGTGCAGGTACATTTTATGAAACCAGCCAGATTAATTTACCTTCAGGAATTACTATTTTAGGGGCAGGCAAATCTCAAACTACAATACAAAGCAGTGGATCAAGAATTTTTTATGCTAAGAATAAAAGCAATATTGTTATTTCTGATTTTAAGATTGATGGTCGTGGGAGGGCCACACCAATTGGGTTTCGTCTGGAGTTTTGCAGTGGTATAGAAATTAAAAATTTCACAATGACCGAGTTTACCACCTCAGTAGATTTTAGATCAGGGACGAATAATAAGGTACACGATTTTGACGGAACCAACGTCTCTTATTGTACTCAAAATGGTATTAGTATTACAAACTGGGTAACAGACATTTGCGAAAATTTTGAAATTTATAACGGCAATTGTACGAATGATGATAATTATCACGGAAAGATAGTCGGAGGCGGTGTAGACCAAACCATGCCCGGTTACGACGGTCGTCCGTGGGATATGCCGGACCCTTTATTTAAAAATATTAAAATACACGATATAAGATTCCGTACTTCACATGAAGGATGTTTCTTGGTAGGACAACCCCAGTTGGGTCTTGAATTTTGGAAAGGCTTATTTGACAATTGTGAAATATACAATATGAAATGTAATATGGCCTTTTCTATGGCCGTTGGATGCGCTCCCGGATCTAAGAATCCTCTTAGAATTCATCATTGCAGGTGGGAAAATTGCGGCGACTATGCTATTGAATGTTTTACAGGAAATATGGAAATAGATCATAACTATTTTGATGGATGTTATTATCCAATTGGTAATTTTGGAACTAATCCAAATAATTTAATGCCAAATTTACAAGTTCATCATAACGTTTTCTACAGAACCTATAATAATACGTGTATGAATATGGGTGAAAGTTTTAATGGTATAAAATTCTTCAATAACACAATTTACACTTTATCTAAGGAAAATGTTTTCAATCTCCCTGGCTCTATTAATATTGAGGTGAATAACAATATCTTTTATTCAACAGTTTCGGGAGGTAACGCAGGTGGGCTTGTCAATGCCAATTATCACGACAATCTATTCTTTAAATACAACCCAATTGGCACGAATGTATCAACAGAAGATCCTTTATTTAACGTTAGTGGTGAAAAGCCAACTCAATTTTTCAACTTAACATCTGCAAGTCCCCAAAAAACGTATGGTGCATATCCTTATGGGGAAGAAGCGTGGACTGCCGGGCCAAGCGATGATATTATCCTAGGCTACTCCCCTGTTCCCGGAAAAATTGAAGCGGAAAATTTTGTGAGTATGAGTGGAATCCAAACTGGTGCTTGTACAGATACCGACGGTGGTTTTTTTGTTGGTTGGATTCATAATAGCGATTGGATGGAATATAATATCAACCCAAGTTCACCAGGTTTGTACAAAATTGATTTACGAATTTCTGACTATAACTCTGCCGGTAATGTTAAAATAAAAACAGATACAACAGTATTGGCAAAAATACCCATTCCTGTTACCGGTGGATGGACAGTTTACAACACCATTTCGGGCAATATAAATCTGCAAGCTGGCAAACAAACACTCCGATTCGAAGTTGCCCAGGGCGGTTGGCGAATAAACTGGTTCAATATTTCTAATTCTGCAACATCCACTAATGCTTATATGGATATTACAAAGGAGGTCGTGAATATATACCCAAACCCATCCAGTGGTTTAGTAACAATTGAGCTACTTAATTGCCGGAATGCTCAGGTGAAAATTTATAATATGTGCGGCCAGCTTTTAAGCTCACAGCAAATATCAAAGGCCATGCAACAGCTTGATTTATCAGGCGAAACTGGTTTGTTGTTAATAAAAGTTATAACAGAAAATCAAAGTTTTTCTAAAAAGATACTAATTAACAACATTTAGTCTTGTACTAGTACCTTGTATCGCCAAAAACAATCTCTTAAAACAAACATCATGGTTAACTTTTACATCAAGTGTCGTTTTGCAAAAATCAAAATCATTATAAGTTTTCTTTGTATCCTTTCTTTTCAGATATCAACTTCCCAAACCGTGAATGTTTTTGTGTCGGTCAAAGGAAACGATACCAATTCGGGAATGTCTGCCGATTCACCTCTAGCTACTTTACAGGAAGCATTCAGGAGGATTAATTTAGAAAAGGTACAAGACCAGCCAATTAATATTTTGATTTCTGGGGGTATTTATCATTCAAAAGAGCTAATAACGCTTTTGCCTGAGAATTCAGGAACAGCAAAAGCCCCAGTTACCATCCGCCCTGTTGGAAATGTGCCTGTAATTTTTGATGGATCTGCATCTATCGGTGGATGGAAAAAGTATAAAAAGAATATTTGGTGTACCACCATACCCGAAGTAAAAAATGGAACGTGGAAATTTGAACAACTATTTGTGAATGGACAACCACGCTCCCCCGCGCGCTTCCCCAACGAGGGTTATTATTTGGTCGCGGGTTTTCCAGATGGCGGAACGGAGGTACAATACCATACAGACAGTAAACGTTTTAAATTCCGTCCCGGCGACCTCAATCCATCATGGAGCAATCTTGAGGATGTGCGTATAGTTGTTTATCATTTCTGGAGCGATGCCCACCTTCAAATTGAAAAAATAGACTTAACAGATAGTATTGTAACATTCAAATACCCTGCTGATAAGCGTTTTACTGATGACTTTACAGGCGATGGAGCAAAATATATTGTTGAAAATGTATTTGAAGGTTTGGATAAACCCGGAGAGTGGTATTTGAACTACCATAACGGGATGCTATATTATATTCCGATGGATGGTGAAGATTTAACCACAGCCAATGTGGTTGCCCCCATTCTTAAAGGTTTTTTTAATTTCAGTGGCGATGCCCAAAAAATGAAATATGTCGAAAATATCCACATCTCTGATATTACATTCAATTATAGCAATTTTATACTCCCTGAAGGCGATGCAGGTGATATGCAGGCTGCCTTTACCGTTCCTGCCGCAGTTACCTTAAAAGGTACCCGCAACTGTAGTTTCGACAACTGTAAGTTCCAGCATTTAGGGACGTTTGCTTTTGATGTTCAGAGTGGGTGTTCTGCAATCCGCTTCACTCATAACGTTATCACCCATAATGCTGCAGGAGCATTTAAGGTGAATGGCAGCACAGAAAAAGGGCATCCCCTGGAACGAACAGGAAACATTACTATTTCTGATAACGAAATAGGCTATTACGGAGAGAAATATCCTTCAGCCGATGGAATTTTATTGATGAATACTGAAGGTAATTATGTGGGACATAACCACATTCACCACGGCTGGTATACCGGCATTTCCATAGGCTGGAGGTGGGGCTATGAACGCAGCATAAGCCGCGATAATATTATAGAATACAATCACATAGAGCATATAGGACAGGGGCTGCTTTCGGATATGGGTGCCATTTATACCCTCGGAGTATCCCCCGGTACTATTATCCGAAACAACCTTATACACGATGTTGAATCAAATAAATATGGCGGCTGGGGAATATATAACGACGAAGGGTCGGCCTATTTACTTATCGAAAATAATATTGTATATAATACCAAGTATGCCGCATACAATATACATTATGCCAAAGAACTTACAGTTCGCAACAACATCTTTGCCCTTGGAAAACTCGAAGAACTGAACCGGACAAAAGGCGAGCCTCACACAAGCGTATATTTCGAAAACAATATAATTTACTGGAAAACAATAAAAGATCCGTTTAATGCCGACTGGAAAGACCAGACCTACCAGTACCATGTTGATCCGTGGAAGGAGGCGCAGCCTGTAAAAACCACCAACTTTGATACTGATTATAATCTGTATTTCAATCCTAATTTACCTGTAGATAGTTTAACTTTTAATGGCAATAGCTGGCAACAATGGCAAAAAATGGGTAAGGATTTTCATTCGTTGTATAGCAACCCTATGTTTGTGGATCCTGAAAATTTCAATTTCGGGTTAAAGCCCGGGTCACCAGCCTTCCAGCTTGGATTTAAGCAAATTGATATGTCAACAGTTGGTATACGGGAAAATAAATAGATGGTGGCAAAATAGTAAACGACCTGTTTTATTTTATTATAATTAAATAGATAAAAATGAAAAAAAGACTAATATATGGCTTGTTCCTGGGAATTATATTTTTAAATGCATGCCAAAGCAAACCTCAAGAGTTCAAAATAAGCAAGTCTGAGCTTCTGGATAAAATAAAAGGAGGCTGGGCAGCTCAGGCTATTGGCTGCAGTTATGGAGGGGAAACCGAATTTGGATGGAAGGGAAATATTATTCCCGAAGATGTTCAAATTAAATGGAACGATAGTATAATGTACCGCCTTTTTACTACCAAGGGAGGTTTGTACGATGATGTTTACATGGATTTGATATTTATGGACATGTTCGAGAAACATGGCTTTGATGTGGATGCAGTGAAACTGGGCAATGCTTTTGCCAATGCCGATTTTTTGCTCTGGCATGCAAACCAGTTGGCACGTTATAATATTCTACGAGGTATAAAACCGCCGGAATCCGGCAATTGGAAAAACAACCCTCATGCTGATGATATTGACTATCAGATTGAAGCAGATTTCTCGGGATTAATGTCGCCGGGTATGCCTGTAACCAGTTGTGGCATTAGCAACAAAGTTGGGCATATTATGAATTCAGGAGATGGTTATTATGGCGGTGTATACGTAGGAGTACTCTATAGTCTGGCATTTATAAATACTGACATGCATTACATAGTTTCAGAGGCATTAAAAGCTATTCCGGAAAAAAGTACCTTCTATCAGTGCATCAATGATGTCATTGTTTTTTATGAACACAACCCCAACGATTGGAAAGCTGCCTGGCAGATGGTGAAAAAGAAATGGTACAATGATAATTTTTGCAGTGAGGGTTTATTTGATGATTTCAATATAGATGCAAAGATAAATTCAGCCTATTGTATTATTGGTTTGCTTTACGGGAATGGCGACTTTGAAAAAACCATGGAAATTGCTACCCGTTGTGGACAGGATTCGGATTGCAACCCGGCCACGGCTGCCGGAATCATGGGTGTAATTATGGGTTATAATACAATACCTGAAAAATTTCTAAAAGCATGCCGCATGGTTGAAGATATCAAATTCAGCGGTGTTGACATGACGCTAAATCATGCTTATCAAACTGGGTACAAACATGCGATGGCAATGATAACTGAAAATGGCGGAACCATTGATAAAGACTTTGTAATTATAAAAACACAACAGGTGAAACCAGTTGCCTTTGAACAGAATTATGAAGGCATGCACCTTGCCGGAAAAATTGAAGGGAAGCCCTTTGATTCAAATTACACCTTTGAATTTAAGGGCAATGGGTTCATAATTCTTGGAAACTGTGAAACGGCAGACGAAGCCTTGCGCGATATATTTGTGATTAAACTCGATCTTTTCATCAATAACAAATTGGAAGAAACAATTTTATATCCCTTAAACGACAAATACAAACTTCACAGAGAACTGGCCTGGAAATACCTTCTACCCGAAGGTGAATATAAAATCCGCCTCGAATGGAAAAATCCCAACAGTAAAGTGAAAATCTCCTGCAAAGGCGCCGGCATATACAGCAGTAATAAATTGTAAGCCATTGGAAGGCTCCTGTTTATATTTGTTTCATTCAATACTAATGAAAAAATAATCATATATGTATTTTGTAAAACTTGGAATAGTTCTTTTAATTACCTTGTTCGCTTTTTCGTGTACCCGCCATCAAGAAAATATGCTCGACGATTTTGAAAAGGGCAGCAACAACAAAAACTGGAAGTTTGTAAATGATGGCGGATCCCTGGGTAGCTTTGAGTTTACAAGTGAGAATACTGGCAATGTTGCCCGGCTTAAGTGGGATGTTACCCATGGAGGAAGATGGACAGGCGCTGAAATGAAAATTATGGCTGTTCCGGCAAGCGCAAAGGGAATCAGGTTAATGTTAAAATGTTCTGGCGCTTCAACAGCCTGGCTATTTCTTATTGATTCATTGGATATACGCTACGAATATAGGCTTACCCGTTCGCTTACTGACTTAAACGACTCTATTTGGTTTAGCAGGACAGTATATTTTGCCACCACACCCGATTCAATTCGGAAGGGCCATTACAGTCAAAATTTCCAACGTTCACTTAAGAGCATTATTGTCGCTGTTGAGCCGCGTATGGATCCATGGTATCCCAAAATTCGATGGTTTCCACAACCTACCGGCACTATGTTTTTCGACGATTTGGAATGGGTTACTGATTACGATGAACCTGTGGAATTGATTGAAGCTGCCGACAAAGCTACACCTGCAGAAGATTTATGGGCTCGTACCGGTGTTTGTACCCATTTCGAGGAGGGCGATCTTAGTAACCCCGAATATATCAAAGCTGCAGGTTTTAATGTGGTGCGGGCTGACATTCTCTGGAAATTGATTGAAACCAAAAAGGGGGTTTATAATTTCAGCTTTTTCGACAGCCTAGTCACTGTCGCTGAACAACATAAAATACGGACACTTTTCATACTCGATTATTCTAATCCTATTTACACAAAAAAGGATAACAGCGCTATTGTTTCACAAGAACACCTTGCTGCATTTGGAAGGTTCTGTGCGGAAACAGCCAGGCATTTTAAGGGCAGAATGATCGATTTTGAAATCTGGAATGAGCCCAATTTGAAATATGCCTGGGATCCGGCACCTGATCCTGCGCAATTTGCCCGGTTATTGCGCATTGCAGTCGATTCAGTAAAAAGTGTTAACCTCAACGCAAAAGTTATTACGGGCGGAACGGCCGGTATAGATTGGCGTTTTGTTGATTCTCTTGGAATTTGCAATTCTCTTAAAGGAGTGGATGGCATTGGAATCCACCCATATAGCAAAGGAAGTCCTGAGAGTTTTTCAGAAGATCTGGTTTGTTTACGGTGGTTGACAAAAAAGTATTTTGATAAATATCCTAAGGAATGGGCTACCGAAAGCGGATCTAACAGTCTCTTCTATGGTGCAGGTTATTCCGATTCAGCCAAATTATGGCAGGCCCGCATTGATGTTAGGGCGGTTTTAGCCAACTGGCTTGCTGGTTTTGAATATTCTGTGAAATACGAATTTTTTACCTGGGGAAATAACCCTGAAGATAAAGAATGTAACTTTGGCATCATCAGTCCCGATCTGGTGCCAAGACCATCGTATACAGCAATTAAAGCTTTATATAAGCTTACAGCCGAAAGAAATTGGGCTGGCCGAGTAAGTACCCGTAACCACAATGCGTATGCCCTTCAATTTGACGGCGAAGATGACAGATTACTTATTTTATGGACAAGTGCCGGAAGGATAGAAACCGATTCAGCCGGATATAAAACCCGGTTTTTACTAAAAGAAAAACCCCTTGGAATGTACGATTATTTGGGCAATGAAATGAAAATAGTATCCGAAGAAAATGGCAGATGGCCAGTTGAAGCTGATGGGGAGATTAAATATATCAAAATAGCCAAAAGATAATTAAACCAGGCTTAAAGTAAATGAATCGCAAATAGATATGAATATAATGACTGGTTGTTGTTTATTAATTTATTTTAATAATTGAATACATGGAAAAAATTGACCGAAAAAGTTTCCTTATAAAAATAGGAACAATTGGTGCGGCTTCTATTGTTGCACCTTCATTATTTGCTTTTAATATGAATTCCGCAGATTTCAAACCATTAAACCGCAAGGTGAAGGTAGGAATAATTGGTTGCGGAAGTGTATCGAGAATGTATTTGCCACATTTGTCAGATTCTCCATACGCTGAAATAGTGAGTTTGTGCGACATTAAACCTGAAAGGGCAAAGCAAAAGGCAACTGAATTTAAAGTGGCTAACTGGTATCCCCATATCGATCAAATGCTGGCAGGCATTCCCTTTGATTTGCTTATTAACCTGACTAACATGCAGGAGCATGGTCGATTAAACCGCATTGCGATTAATGCCGGCAAATATGTTTGGAGCGAAAAACCAATGGCCAATTCCTACAAGGAGGGCAAAGAACTGTTTGATTTGGCTTTAAGTAAAAATCTTCGAATCTGGGGTGCGCCTGCAGTGGTTAACAGTCCGCAATTTGCATTTATGGCAAAACAGATTAATTCAGGCAAAATGGGTATTCTTTCTGCCGGGCATGGGAGTTATGGGCACGAGGGACCAAACTGGTCATCGTTTTTCTACGAAAAACTGGGTGGAAGCATGCCCGATTTGGGGGTTTACAACATTGCCACTTTGGTTGGTCTTTTAGGTCCGGCTGTTTCAGTTACATCTATCCTGAATATTGTCAATCCAACACGTGAAATAACAGACAAAGGTACAATCAAGGTTGAAGAGGAAGATAATGCCCATATCCTACTGGAACATAATAATGGTGCTATTTCTCATATACAGTGTGGCTTCAATTATGTGAACTCCCACAGCTACGAAGGAGAAGAGATTCCTACCTTGGCTATAATAGGTTCGAAAGGTAAAATGGACATGATAGGCTACGACTGGGCCCCATTTGCCGTAGATATTGCGACTGCCGAAAACCGGAAGTTCCAGCGTATGAGTACCGAGCGCGGAACCTACCTTTGGCAAGAAGGAGCTTCAGTAATATGCGAATACCTCTCAACAGGCAAGGAGCCACTAATTAATGCTGAACATGCTTTGCATGTGCTTGAAATTATCGAGGCAGCAAGAGAATCGAACCGGTCCAGAATGCGAATTGATTTGAAATCGACTTTTAAATGGCCGATAGTTTTGTAATAATATAAATGAATGTGTCAGTTTTATTAACTAATACTAATTTTAAAAATATGAAAAAACTTTTACTGAAGCTTTATTTTATAATAGTTTCGTTTGCCCTGCCAATGAGTGCAATGGCTAATGATTATTACGTTTCTGAAAGCGGAAACGATCTTACAGGTGATGGATCATCTGTTAAACCATGGAGTTCCTTGGAGAAGGCCTTTTCTACTGTAACTGCGGATGCCGGGCATGTGATCTATGTCAAAGAAGGAGCTTACACAGTTCTTAATACTTTAGAACCGCCTTCGGGTACTCAGGTAATCGGTGATGGTGCCGATAAAACTATCATTTCTTCTACCATTGAAGTTGTTTTCAAAATTGCTCAAAAGAAAGATATAACTATCAGCAATGTTACTATTGATGGACAGGATATTTCAAAAAAATTGCTTGATATAGAAAACAGCAAAAATATCAGGATTTTGAATGTTGATTTAAAAAATGGGAATGATATAGGCTTGCAATGCTGGGCTGTTGAGAATTTAATAGTAGATGGAGGAACATATACTGAAGCCGGGGGCAGAGGTGACAATAATGGAGACAAGGCCGTGATTGGATTTAGAGATATTACAAATGGGGTTCTTGCAAATATCACGGTCAATGATGTAAAAGCACAGGCATTCCGGGCAGGGTCTAGTATGAATCGGGTAATTTTAACCAAATGTATATTCAATGGATGCACTTCATCAGCCTGGAACGGTGGAGCATCAGGAAGTATAAGCGTTGAGTGGTGGGGAATTGACAGTGTAAACGATTGTGAAATATCATATTGCACGATGAATGGAGCTTTGTCACTTGCCAGTACAAGCCCTAACTGTAAATCACTTCGAGTACATCATAATGAAATATTTGGCAATTATGGGATTGAAATGACAATGTCAAATTTAGAAATAGACCATAATTATTTTCACAACTGTATGTATGTTTTTGCTAATTTCGGCTTGACCGACATTATCAAAAATCAGTTAATGCATCATAACGTGTTGGACAAAATAAGTTTACCTTGCACTTTCATGAACTACACAGGTCTACTTAATAACGCGAAATTATATAATAACACTGTTTATGTGGATGACGATGCTCCTTATTTAAATTTTATTGGCCCGGTAACTGGTCTTGAATTTAAAAATAACATTTTTGTAAACAAACATAACAGGGCACTAGTTGGTCGGGATGGTCAAACCGAGGAATACAATTTATTCCAGGGTACACCTGCTATAGGCGGGCATGCGCTTTCAGGGGATCCCGTATTTGTTAACGTTAACGGTGGCCTTGCCGGTTATGCACTACAAACCGAAAGTCCGGCCATTAATGCTGGCGTAAGTATTCCCGGCATAACTGATAATGTATCCGATGGGTCGCCTGATTTGGGAGCATTTGAGTTTGGCCAGACATGGGGTGTTGGCCCATCAGCTGTCGCAACATCCATTAATGGGATAGTAAGCATTATTTCACCAGTCAAAGGGAGCGTTTTTGTGGAAGGAACGAATGTTGAGCTAATAACTAGTGCATTTGGTAAAAATGGAATATCGAAAGTGGAATTTTATCAGGAAGGCATAAAACTTGGCGAAGCTTCTTCCGAACCATATACCTTCACTTTAAATAATATACAATCAAGGAATTATAATATATCTGTTCGTGCAATTGATTTACTGGGAGGAATAATATATTCAAAACCAGTTAACATTATTGCATCTTCCACAACTGCTAATATTTCTGCCGTTACAGTTAGCGATAATTATAATTCTACTGCCAACGTTATAATTACTACCAACGCTTCTGCTAAAGATGCTTCAATATCAAAAGTCGAGTTTTTTGAAGGAGACAAACTTCTGGGAGAGCAAAATACCACACCCTGGAATTTTATATGGAACAATGTACCTGCCGGTGATCACACAATAAAGGTTAAAGCAACCGACAGTAAAAATGGCAGTATGGAATCAAAGGATACACTTATCACCATCAATCGTAGTATGGAATTTCCTATAGCAACTGAAGTTCCAACCATTGATGGTGAAAAGGGCAACTCCTATACAGGTAAGATGGACTCTATAAAAATCCACCTCTCCGGTGCAATTGATTCAAAGGCGGATTTATCGGCCCGATTTACCGGTGAATATGATAATGAAAATCTTTATGTATTTTTTGAAATTACCGATGATGTAAAAAACAGGGATGCTGGTGAAAATGCTTGGGATTCAGATGATATTGAGTTTATGATTGATGCTGATAATTCGAAAGGAAAATTATATGATAGTAACGACTTTCTGTATTACTTAACTTATAATGAATCAACTACGCATGACGAATGGGGTAAATCTACGAATGGGATTAAATTTATTACAAAAACAACAACCAAAGGTTACAACGTTGAGGCATTGTTCCCCTGGAAAACTTTGGGAGACAAACCTGACGGAGGAATTATCGGTTTGGAAATCAATATTGACGATGATGATAACGGAGGAGAAAGAGATGCTCAGTTGAGTTGGAACTCCAAATCGGTTGAAACCTGGCAGGATCCGAGCCTGTTTGGATCAGTAAGACTTAAGGAATCAACCGCTGTTAAAGATATTAAAAAGGATAATAATGTTAAAGTTTACCCAAACCCTGCTTCCAATTATATAATGGTCGAAGTCAAAAACTTGAAAAACCTGACTTATTCCTTAACAGATCTTTATGGCAGGGAATTGAAAAAAGGAAGGATAGTAAGTAGCATTGAAAAAATTGATCTCTCTTCATTCAAAGGAACAATATTTTTAGTGTTAAAAGACGGTAATGGGTATGTGACATCAACTAAATTAGTAGTTCCATAATTATTGCAATTAATAAACCCGCTTTGTATTTCTAATGCTTTAGCCGGAGATTTACAATTCAACATTTCTTAGAAAATTGAATAGGAATAAGTAACAAATTATAAACAGATGAAAAATAAATTTGGAAAGTTAAATTCAAAAATATTATTGCTCTTTGTCGGTTTGATTGCGTTGATGTGGTTTCTAATCCGGGTAATTCCAAAACCAACCAGAGCAGGCTATCCTTGTCAACGGGCAGCATTTCCAATGGCTTCAGCTTTTATCATTTGGATTAGTGGGGTTTTAGGAGCAAAGTTCTTTTTCGGAAAAGTCCGGAAGAACTTCCATAGATCCAATTACACATTTGGTGTATTATTCCTGATATGTTCCATCGTTTCCTATTCGGTTGTCACTTTTTCATTTTCATCCATTAATGCTTCTAATTTGTCAGGATCGAAGGAGGTATTTGTGCCTACCGATTCGCCCAATAGTCCTTTGGGAGTTGCCAGAGGCACTATTCCGGGACGTGTTGTGTGGACTCACGACCCTGATGCCACCAGTTGGGATGGAAAAACCGGACTACACATGAGCGACCAAAATATAAACTTCTTAGTGGTTGATAAAATGCTGTCAGCTACAATCAGAAAATTAACTGAAACCACTACAGACCAGGCAGCCTGGGATAGTTTGTTCCATTACTTTAATCGTCAGCAACTGAAAGGCGATATAGGTTATTCTGTTGGTCAGAAGATCGCCATTAAAATAAATATGAATACCTGCGGTGGCCATGGAAACTTTACAAGCAATAATCAAAATTCTAATCCACAGATGGTTTTGGCGCTGTTGAAACAATTGGTTGAAAAGGCAGGAGTCGATGCCACAGATATTACCTTTTATGACATTAGCCGACCTGTTTCGGGTAGCGTATTCAAGCCCTGCCTGAAAATATATCCGAAAGTACATTTCGTTGACAACCAAGGGGGCGATGGCACAACAAAATTTACCACCGACAAGAATTGCCAAATCAAATGGTCAGAAGAACTGACGCTGGAACCAGGCGGAGGCTATCCTACCTATTTGCCCACCTGTGTTACCGAGGCCGACTATTTGATCAATATGGCCAGCTTGAAGGGTCATAATCTGGCCGGAATCAGTCTTTGTGCTAAAAACCACTTTGGAACCATAATTTCAAAAAGCCCCGATATCACTGGACCACAAGCTGCCGGTGTTCATCCCTATGCTACCGTACACGATTTTGTTTATTGGGATTTTCCGAAACGCGATATGGGAACCTACAACGTTTTGGTTGATTTAATGGGTCATAAACAATTGGGAAGAAAGACTTTTCTGTTTTTAGTTGATGGCTTGTATGCGGCCCCAAATCAAAGCGATGCCATTGTTAGCGGTAGCCGCTGGTTGTCGGCTCCGTTTAATAACGATTGGCCATCCAGTATTTTTGCTTCTCAGGACAATGTTGCAATCGAATCGGTTTGCCTCGATTTTTTGCGGACCGAAATGGCTGTTTCACCGAATATGACCGAAGTATATGGCAATGTTGACAATTATTTGCACGAGGCAGCACAGGCCAATAATGCTCCTTCAGGAGTTGTATATGATCCTGAAAATGATGGAACACCTCTTGGAAGTCTGGGAGTGCACGAACACTGGAATAATGCTACCGAAAAAAAATATAGCCGGAATCTGGGAACTGGGGCAGGTATCGAACTTATCGAAATTAATCACGATTGGATTTCAGGCGTATTAAGCAATCAGTTGAGCGACAATATTGAATTGAAGGTATTTCCAAATCCTGTTTCCGACCTTATTCATATTGGTATGAATAATCAGTTTATAGGTAAAGGAATTCTTGACTTGTATTCAGTTTCAGGGGAATTGCTTTTTACAGAAAAGTTTGTGAAGAATACCTCAGATTATACCAGCGAGCTGTATGTTGGTAAGTTTAAAGGCACACTTATCCTTAAAATTTCAATTGGAAATCAAAATTTTACAAAAACGATAATCAGGAAAACCAAATAATAAAATAAAATTCAAACAAACTAATCAACTATGAATATCAAACCTATGTTAAAAATACGTTTGCACTTTCAGTTACGAGCTTTACTTCTTTGTTATGTTGTTTTGTGTTCTGCAATTACCAGTGGCGCACAGGAATCCAAAAATTCCTTTGTTTTTCCGCTGAAAAATAAGAAATTCCTGAATGTTCAGGTCTGTTCCGAACAGGTAATCCGGGTTCGGTTGGCTGCAAAAGATGATTTTACGCCCACTTTAATGGAGAAGTATGGCATCCTTAAAACCGATTGGAACGCGGTAAAAGCCAGTTCCAAAATGGAAATAGGAAGCCGGATTATTCAAACTGCCGGGTTTCAGTTCATCCTAAATGAAGATAGCGGAGAGTTGTCGATTAAAGATGCTGCCGGGAAATTGGTCATTCAGAAAGTACAGCTTTTTCATCAGGAAAGTCAACCGCTTTGCAAGGTTCTGGGGCAATCACTTGAACAATATTTTGGCAAAGAAAAGCATGGCGGCGGAATTATTGGTGATGCAAATTATACTGGAATTAAAAGTGAAACTGACCAATTGGGTCCTGTTCCATCAGTTTTGCAAATTAGTTTGGCTGCCGATGAGCGGTTTTATGGCGGTGGAAGTACTAGTCGCACCAATATTCAGCACCGAGGCGAAGCTTTGCGCATTTGGGCGACCTATCAAAAAACAGAAATTCCCATGCCTTTTTTGTTGAGTTCTGCCGGATGGGGAATTTTCAACAACACCACATATCTAAATTTCTTTGATATTGGCCGTTTCCAGAAAGACAAACTCTTTGTTTACAATACTTCAGGAGAAATGGATTTTTACCTGATGCTTGGCAATTCGATGAGTGAAGTAATTAAGCAATATGTTACCATCACCGGAAAACCTTACCTGATGCCAAAATGGGCGTATGGTCTGGCATTTGGAGGAAACACCATCGAAAATCAGTTCGACATGATGAACGATGCGGTGCGCTTCCGTGAAGAAAAAATTCCCTGCGAACTCTTCTGGATTGAACCTCAATGGATGGCCAAAAACTATGATTTTTCGACTTCAAAAACCTGGAATCAGGATAAATTTCCAGGCGAACCATTTTGGGAAGTTAACAAGATGCCGAAATACGAACATCCTACTTTATTCGTACATAAACTGCACTTGTTGGGCTACAAGCTGGCTTTGTGGCTGTGCATCGATCACGATATGACCATTGCCGCCGAAGATGCCATAGCTGTGAAAAACGAAAAACCACAATCGGGTCAGGAACATTGGTTTAACCACCTGACTAATTTGATGGATCAGGGCGTTGATGGCTTTAAGCTTGATCCCGGTCGTACGCTTGATGAGCATCCGGAGCGGAAATACTACAATGGCTCAACCGATGCCGAAATGCACAACCTCAATCAGGTGTTGCTTCCGAAGCAAATGCAGGAAACTTTCCGCGGGCATAAAGGGATTCGAGCTTTTCAACACTATTGCGGTGGCTATGCCGGTTCGCAGCATTGGGGAGCCTCAACCAGTGGAGATAATGGTGGCGGCAAGGATGCCCTATACGATCAGTTAAACCTTGGATTGAGCGGATTTGTAAACACATCTGCCGATGTGCTGGAATATGTTACTGATAACAAAGCGGGTATGCACCTCGGCTTTTTTCTGCCCTGGGTACAGATTAACAGTTGGTATAGCCTGCATCATCCGTGGTTTATGCCGCCCATCGAAAAAGAAACTTTCAGGTATTATGCACAGTTGAGAAACAGCCTTTCTCCATATATTTATTCGGCAGCCATTGAAGGAAGCCAAACAGGAATGCCCATTGTAAGGGCCATGCCCTTGGCTTTTCCTGACGACCGCAAGACCGATAACCTGATTTACCAGTACATGTTTGGCGAAAACCTGATGGTGGGGGTTTTCAGCGACTCTCTTTATTTGCCCAAAGGGAACTGGATCAATTACTGGAGTGGCGAGAAAATGGAAGGTGGAAAAACGGTGCATTGCAAGATTCCTGAAAATCGCGGAGGATTGCTGTTTGTGAAAAGCGGAGCAATTATTCCCGTCCTAAAACCGATGCTTTACATTGGCGAACACCCGACTGATACCTTGGTTTTAAAAGTTTATCCTGAAAAACAAAGTACTTACACGCTGCTCGAAGATGATGGAATTAGCTTCGACTATGAAAAAGGCTTGACAGCTACCACAAAATTTACGTGTAACCAAAAAGGCGGACAAATAGATTTTGTTATTGGCGGTATTGAAGGGTCTTACACAGGAATGCCCACAAACAGGGTTTACGAACTTGAAATAGCGATGAAGGAAAAGCCCCAAAGCGCTTTTGTAAACGGGCAAATAAGTACCGGATGGAGTTTTACCCAGACCAATATATTAAAACTGCTTGTTAATGAAGGCAACACAAGTAAGGACATTCGCATCGTAATCAAATAATTCCCAACGATAACCTAATTTAATTATCATGATAAAATTTACATTTCGCGTATTGATAAGTGCTTTACTGATAACATTCAGTTGGGTAGTTCCATCTTTTGGAACAGATCATAAGACATTCAACATTAATGATTACGGATCAAACGGCGACGGTAAAACCCTTAATACCGGAGCATTTCAAAAAGCAATAGATGACTGCTCGCAAAATGGAGGAGGAACGGTGCTGGTTCCTAAAGGCACCTTTATTACCGGCACCATATTTTTAAAAAGCAATATCACCCTCTTTCTGGAAGAAGGAGCCGTAATAAAAGGAACCAGAGACCTTACGAAATACTCACCGTTCAACCCTAAGGACAATGAAGAACCAGGTCTCAATTGGTTTCGTGCCCTGATTTTAGGAGTAAACATCGAAAATGTGACCATCACCGGAAAAGGCACCATTGATGGCGACCATGTTTTTGATGCCGAAGGCGAAGAAAAGATGCGCGGTCCTCATGCCATACTGTTCGGCGATTCGAAAAACATTACTTTGACTGACATTACAATTCGGAATGCAGCCAATTACGCATTCTTAGGCTGGCGTATAGAAAAGGCTACTTTTAAAAACCTTGTGTTTAATGCTGGATGGGATGGGATTCATGTACGTTGGGGAAAAGATATTTCGGTAACCCATTGCAAATTTTATACTGGAGACGATTGCATTGCCGGAGGCGAATGGGAAAATACGCTTATTGCCGATAATAGTATCAATTCGTCATGCAATGGAATTCGACTTATAATGCCTGCAAAAAATCTGGAGATAAGAGACTGTAAAATATATGGTCCTGGCAAATTCGAACACCGAACATATAAAGAGAAAATGCGGCGTAATACATTGTGCGCCATTGTTTTGCAACCAGGTAGCTGGGGCAGTGCTCCTGGGGCAATGGAAAATATATTGGTAAAAAATATAACCATCGAAAATATTGAGAATGCTGTTTCGCTCGTCCTTAACGAAGAGAATACCGCTACCGGTATTGTTTTTGACCATATTAAAGCCACTAACATTAAATCATCAGCCTGCGTTATCGAAAGTTGGAAGGGAAGCACCTTTGGCGATGTTACCTTTCGGAACATACAATTTGAATATGCAGAAAGTGATAACCCGGAAATTGCTGCTAGCGAAATATCCAAACCAGGAGTCGATCCCAGACCATTGCCATGTTGGGCATTGTTTGCCTGTAAGGTTAATACGCTTACCCTCGAAAACATTAAGCTCACATTTAAAGGAAATGAAATGCGTCCGGCATTTATTTTTGAAAACATAAAGCAGCTAAACCTGAAAAACGTTCGTTTCCCTGAAGTTAAAAACGTAAAACCTGTCCTATTGAAAAATGTGGAAAAGCTGAATGTTGTAAATGTACGGCCAGCATTACAGTTATAATTAAAACAATAATTCATATTCAATACATAGGAAATAAGCAACGCCTTTCTAATTGTCAAGTATTGTCTTTGATATATTAAAGAGGATTTAATTTTCGTCTTCAAATGTTCCAGAATGAGTTACAATGATTAATATTAACAGTATAGTTTAAAATTTTATTAAAATGAAAAATTTACTCCTTTTCTTGTTCTTTTTCCTATTTATTTTAAATGCCTTAATAGCCAAAGATTATTATGTAACAACCTTGGGCAATGATTTAAAAGGGGATGGTTCGAAACAAAAACCATTTGAAACTATTTCCAAAGCCTTATCAATTATAAAAGCAAACAAAAACAATACCTTACATATAGGTAGTGGACTTTTTCGAATTAAGAAACAAATAATTGTTCCTTCAGGTGTCAATTTAATTGGCGAAGGCATCGAAAATACTTTTATTCGATGTGAAAATTACAGCGATATTGAAAAGAACCAAACTGCTGGCTTAACATGGCAAATTTCACCTGTAATAAATACAAACGCTCAATTAACTGCTACTCTTATTTTTAATGGTACAAATCAGCAGGTAAAGGGCATTAATTTCGATGGAGTAAACAAAAAAGTTACAATGCCAATACTGATAATTTATGGCAAAAATTTCTCTTTCGACTCTATTTATTGCCACGACTTTAAAGTTGCCGGGTGGTGGTTACATCAAGGTAAAAATGTCACATTGTGTAATTCCAAATTTAAAAACAACAGTTTTGGAAATCCAAATCAAGACTATGGTGCTGTTATGTTTCACCGCGCAGACGATCTTTTCATTCACAATAATTTAATTGATGAAAGCGATACTCAATCATATGGGATAAAAATGGCGTCAAAAGACCAGTGCAATATGTGGTCGTGCGAAGATGGTTGGGCCAAAAACACTGTAAATGAAAATATTAATATTTTTAATAATATTATAAAAGTTGCCGAAAATGGTTCATGGAAAATACCAGAAAGTCCGGAAAGTAAAATACCCACCTTCGCTATTGAATTTAATTCAAACATTGAATGTAACGCCAAAATTTTCAATAATTGGGTAAATAATGTTATTTCAATAGTTTCAGGTGAAACAGGTCAGAAAACAAGTTATGAAGTATACAACAATATGGCAGATCTTCGAAAAAAAGATGGCTCGCTTAACAAATACGCCTACTTCATTGAAATCAATGAAGAACATTTTAATATTCATCATAATATTGTAGTTGGCGGATATTATCCTTTGGCATCCTTTGATAATGAAAAGGTGCGAAATAAGGATGTTATAATACATCATAACATTTTTTACGGACCAGATGGAGGACAGGAACGTTTGCATTTCTTTCCTTTGGGTTCCGGGTTCGATAGTCTAAAGTTTTATAACAACACAGTTATTGATGTGAACAATGTTGGAAAAATTTTTTCTGTACAAAACCCCAACAGATGCAATACGAATTGTAGTTTTATAAATAATATTTTCTACTCTTTCAGCGAACGTGGCGATATTTTAGGGGATTCCTGTGCAGTGAACGGTATAGTTGATAACAATCTTTTTTACAATATTAAAGTACGCGGGAAAAATAGCATGAACTTCAATCCTCTGTTCACTTTTAAAGGATTGGTAAATGAATTAATGTATTTTTCCTTAAAACCAGAAAGCAAAGCAATTGATGCGGGGTTGCAGATAAAGGGATATACAAATACATTTAAAGGTAAAATGCCTGATTTGGGTGCTTTAGAATACGGTGCAATTCCTTTTAAAGTAGGAGTGGTGAATTACACCGGACCTGATTCTGAAAATGATAACCGTAAACAAGCTTCTGACCATTACAGGCAAATTTCATGGTACGATTACAAGGATAAAGTTGAAGGCAGTTGGATAGCACAAGCCAACGGCGCTTTATTTGGATATGATACTGAAGCAAAATGGACTAAGACTTATATACCATTTGAATTCGATGGTTTTCCAAAGTTTAATCTACCACTTCTCGTGAAAATTTGGGATGAAGAAAAAACTTTTGAAAAAGTGCTGGTAGCAATGGATAAGTATAAAAACATAAAAGAGAACTGGGATATTTATGAACCAAAAAGTATGCTCGATCAGGATGAACTATATTTAGAATTTCTATTCCTGTATTCCATTCAAAAATATGGATTGAATGTTACCTCCTTACAAATGGCTCAAGATTGGGTCAAATATCTCAATCCCAGCTATGTTTGGTCTGCCAATAGTGATGCGTTACAAAATTTCAGGAAAGGTATTCTACCCCCAGCTTCTGGTATGCCAAATTATAATAAATCTTCAGGTGCTATTGATTTTCAAATTGAAAGTGAACTATTTGGATTAATTTCACCCGGTATGCCACGTATTACTTCCAATTGGGCTGAAAAGGCAGGCCAATTGATGGCATATCAGGAAGGCTTAGATGCCGGAAAAGCAATAGCCCTAATAACAAGCGAAGCATTCTTTGAAAACGATCCGGTTAAACTAATGAAGCATGCCATTAACTTATTGCCTGATAGCTCTAAATATGCCGAAATGATGAAAACCATCATTGACCTGCACACTAGCTGTCCAACCTGGCAGGAGCTTTGGACAAAAATTCAGGATAAACGATGGCGTAAAACTGATTTGGCAGATCACAGCGTGCTTATTGAAGGTGCCTATGCTTTTATTGGTTTGCTTTATAGTAACGGTGACATACAAAAAGCTATGAACATTGCAACTCGTTGTGGAGAAGATAGTGATTGTAATCCCTCAACAACTGCGGGTATTATTGGTGCATTTACCGGAATAAGCAAAATGCAAAAAAAATGGCAAACCCTACGTCATCTGCCTATTGAAAACAACGCAATTGATCAAATTTATTCAAAATTTATTAACTGGGATGAAATTATCAATACCACTCTTGAAATTGGTAAATGGAATATTCTACAAAATGGTGGTTACATAGAAAATGGCATAATTTTCATTCCAATTCCTTAATACTACTTTACTAAAATGATTCTGGCTTATAATATCTATCTATATCAGCCTGTCTTTGTCGGTGTCTTATTCGAATATGCTCCATGCAAAGATCAACTTATTTTTGAGTAGCGAAAGCTTTGGCTATAACTAACAGTCAGGCATCCCGGACACTCAGCAGGTGACTTGGAGATTACTCAGCTGGTAAGTTCAGTATTATATGGGATTCCTTAGTGCTTGATGAAAAAGTATTAAATCAAACTATTACATTTGGTTGAATTCAAATAATTGATTTAATACTTTTTCATCAAGCACTAAATAAATTCGATATTGAATTTCAAGCATTGAGCGCGTTTTAGTACATTGGTAACCGTTCAAATTTTTATATGATTTGCTCAAAATAGGCATAAAATATTACTCAAAAGGGAGCGGTTTTTTTAATTTCTTCCAAATAAAAAAATAATTCTTACTAATTGAATTATAATTCATAATAGTGGACATTAATTAATTAATTAATTATCGTTTACTTTAGAATAATTATTGCAAAACAGATTCTCTTGTACACATGTAGAACTAAATAACTTTTTACCATGACGATTCCTAAACTGACCTTTAATATTCTGACATTTGATCATTCTTCGGAAGAATATACCTTCTACTTTTACAAGGAGGTTAGTGAAAACCTTCAAAGAGTTTATAAGTCCCTTGTTCCGGATGAGGTGATAGCGGTATATGGCAAACAGGACCATTACTACACTTCGTTTGAAGAGAAACTGGAGGGAGCATTCTCGGTTTCAAAACTAAGCAAGCCTCATGCTAACCGAAGTGTGAATGAACAAGGGAAGGAAATATGGATTAAAGTGGCCAATTCAGCCTTTTCAAAATCAATCATGAAACGCTTTTATATCAATCAAATTCATGGCTATTTTGAGGGTATTGGTGTAATGACCAAGCCTAATTTTATAGATGATCTTGAAATCTGGTTACCGTCAGAATTAATGCATACTTCATTCAATATATTTGATAAATATACTCTTAAAATTCAATTTGGGATTGTTTCATTCTCGCCAGAAATATTGGTGACCTACGAAGGTCATTCAAAAGTATTTAAGAAGAGCATCGTAGATTTAATGTCAGAGATTGCGCCCGAATATTTTAACTTGGTCATTTATGAGCACCATCTTTTAAAGTATGATAATTTATCTGACGAGGCAAGGAGTAATTTTCAAAAAGTATTTCCGGTACTTAGCTTTGGCATAGGTGATGCCTTGCATTTAACAACAGAAGCTCCCGACAGAAATAATCCATACTTAAAGTATAAAAGCCACATTGCATTTCTTTTCAGTAAATATCTGAATACAAAAGAGTTTAAACAAGTAATTCCCCTTAGTTGTGATAGCTTTTTAAAAGTTACAGACTGTAAAATCGGTACAGTAACTGAAAATACCAATATCCTTTTATTTGGCAATAACCATCAACACATTGTTCCTCACACAGGAATGGACTCCTTTGGTCCATTGGAACTTCCAATTGCAAAACGCATTCAGTTTTTTTATATTTTCCATATCAGCCACCGTCCCAAGGTTGAATTGTTGGACACTTTTCTTAAAAAAGGCATGCATTCATTTAAAGGCATGTATGGGTTTATTCAGGTGCCTTTTTATACTGAACCCGGATTTAGCATTGCTTTTCATGAATTGGATAACCCTATTCCGGAAATTGAAGAAGTCATACGAAATCGTGTTTTCAACAGTGAGGTTCAGTATATTGCCATTTATGTAAGCCCCTATAGTAAAAATGGGTCTACTCGGGAGCATAAATCATTGTATTACAAAGTCAAAGAACTATTACTCAAACGCAATATTACCTCTCAGGCCATCGAAGTTCAAAAGATTAAAGATGATAAGAACTATGCCTATTGTCTGAATAATATCTCTATAGCCATTCTGGCCAAATTAAGCGGAGTGCCATGGCGCCTGAATGTAAAGGTGAAAAATGAATTGGTTGTGGGGATAGGCGCTTTTAAAAATACGGAAACCGATACTCAATACATTGGCAGCGCCTTTAGTTTTTCGAACAATGGCAAATTTAACAAGTTCGATTGCTTTATGAAAAATCAGGTGGATGAATTAGCAGGTTCCATTATTCAGGCAGTCAAAGAATATGTTTCTGTTCAGAAATCCCCCACCCGATTGGTTATACACTTTTATAAGCAGATGAATACGCGCGAATTGGATATTATTGAAGATAGCTTATTCAATTTGGGATTAAATATTCCGGTATTTATTGTTTCCATCAATAAGACAGAATCCCGTGATATTATAGCCTTTGATGATTTGTGGAGTGAGTTAATGCCCATGAGCGGCACATTTATAAACGTTGGCCATAGCCGGTATTTGCTGTTCAACAATACACGGTATCCCAAAGCATATTTCAATATAAATGATGGCTACCCATTCCCCATTAAGCTAACCATTAAATGTTCACATCCGGAACTCGAAAAAGATCCTGCAATCATTCAAGAGCTCATTGAACAGGTTTATCAGTTTAGCCGGATGTACTGGAAATCTGTTCGTCAGCAAAATCTACCGGTTACCATCAAATACCCTGAAATGGTTGCTGAAATGTTTCCCCACTTTGAAGGCAATGAAATTCCCGACTTCGGGAAAGATAATTTATGGTTTTTATGATACAAATTACACTAATTTAAAACGAATTACACGAAGGGACGAATACTCGGATCAGAAGATCAATGTATATCTGTTTGATCAGCCCCGAGTCCTCAGCGATTTTTTCCTATATATTCATTTTAGTTAATCTTTATAATTAGTATTGATATACAAAGAATTATGAAATATTTTACTATAATTAAATATGGCGGCTCTAAGGTTACTAAGGTTTGGGGGCTGGGTAGTATTGACTCCAGTTACTAAGGTTATTAAGGTTAGGGTTCTCCAATCATATCACAGTCTTCAAACCTTAATAACCTTAGTAACCGGGATCAACCCCAGTTCGACAACCTTAGTAACCTTAATCCAATGACCGCCAGATATAATTTGAGTAATAATTGATTTATATATCTAATATTCAATGAACTACATTTCAAAAAACTAAAATGAATACCCCCTAATAAATCGCTGAGTCCTCGGGGTCAGTGTTCCTTTTTTTAAACGAATAAAAAAGCTATCCACGAATTAAAATAAAAAGTGTCCATCCCGAGTAATCGGGAAATTATCACGAATTAAAAAAAAGAAAAATGGAACACAGTATAATCTAGTGTTGCGTCTCAGCTATTGTGACGCTCTTGGTGCAGAGCTCCTTTAATATTTGTAGAAATGAAGAAAGAAATAGCAAAGGCAGGTGCAGCGCACCAAAATATTTCCATATAAGAACCATATTTCCAATAAATTACGGTGCGCTGCACCTTGGGGTTACGATATTATTCGATGTTTCTACAAATATCAAAGGTGCTCTGCACCTATCGGATTGACTGGTGTTTGTTGAAATTATAAGAATGTTTAAGTTTCGCGTCAATGGAATAAGATTCTTGAGCCATATTAACTGAGACGCGACACTAGTTTATACTTATTTTTAATTCGTGTTAATTCGTGAAATTAGTGGTCCCGATTAATCGGGATCTTTTTTAATTCGTTGATTTAGTTGAATTAGTGGAAACCCTTTCTTCATATTTATTCGTGTGAGAGCCTACCTGTATTCCAATTCTACCCTTCCGAAGGTTAAAATTAGAAACTAGAAAATAGTAGATTTTGATGAAATAGTGGAAATTGGGGAGACGGAGGAAATGGAGGAAATGGGGGAAATGGAGGTCCTCTCCTATTTGACAAGTCATTTATTACAAAAATGGAACCCCACTTCTTCCCGGTACTGCATTTACAAAATATCCATTTAAAGTAGCCACTTACATGCTCCATTAATATTGGGTTGCTAATTACTCAGCAGGTGACTCGAAGTCACCAGCTGAGTTTCATTCTACTATGCAAATAACTGCATCTGGACGCAAAAATCACCATTGTTTAGAATTGCGTATTGAGGGTATCTACCTTTGATTCAAGCAAAAGACCAAAAGGATTTTCTCGAGTAAATTCCAACCGAGTCGGAGCATAAACAATTAATAATTATAATATCATGGGTACTTTTAAAGTTGGTATTTTAGGTGGTTTCTCCGGCAAGGTCGGAACAGTCATCGGGGGTTGCTGGAAAGGCATAGACTATATGCGTTCCAGAGCAGCCAGTATTTCAAATCCAAGAACGCCGGCTCAGGTAGAGCAAAGGGCAAAAATGTCCACAGTAGTTAAGTTCTTGCAACCTCTCACATCCTTTCTTCGGATCGGGTTCAAAAGTGCGGCAATCAAAATGTCGGCTTTCAATGCAGCTACGAAATACAACCTGGCCAATGCCATCACAGGTGTTTTTCCAAATTTGGAGATTGACTTTACCAAAGCAAGGGTAAGTCAGGGTAATTTTCCAGGGGCTTTAAACCCTGCAACCTTGGCAGCCATAGCAGGTGCAATTGAGTTTACCTGGGAAGACAATTCCTGGGAAACTGATGCAGCTGCTACTGACGAAGCGGTATTGGTGGTTTACAATCCTGCCAAAGAAGCCGTTGTATCTGTAGTTGGTGGAATTGGCCGATCAGTTGGCACACAAACCATTATTCTGCCAAATGCCTACACGGGCGATGAAGTGCATTGTTACATTGCATTCACCAATGCAAACCAGTCTGTTATTTCAAACAGTCAGTACATCAGCGGCATAGTAGTGTCTTAGTGGTTGGGGGCGAGGAGCAGGGAGCAAGGGGCATGGAGCATGGAGCAAAGAGCGCTCGTTGCAACAACCCCAAGCCCCGCGCTCCAAGCTCTACGCTCTAAGCCCCTAACTTTTTTATTTATTAACTCACACACAAAATTCACACATCATGAAAAACATATATTTAGTTATCATTTTAATGATTGGATTGTTTGTCACCATGGCAATCGGAAACCAATCGATGGCCAGTCATCCTGTCCCGATGGCTATCGGGATAGTTTCAGGAACTCCTCAAGAACTTGCTGACCTTTCGTTAGTGCCTCCCGCTGAATTATTAACATCCAGTCTTCCTGAAACTAGTATTTCGGCATCAGTAAGCTCAAGCATAGAAGCAACGCTTGGAGATACTGAACCGGTTGCTACGGGTAATTTCTTTACCAATAACTGGGGCGCACTGCTGATGGGCTTGCTTGGGTTTGCTGACCTGGTGGCACGTTTAACTCCATCGGTAAAGGACAATTCGATTCTTAATTTTCTGAATACGATACTCAATGCAATCATCCCCAATTTGAAAAAAGGGGGCGGAAGGTTGTAGTTAAAATACGAATTACACGAATTGAGACGAATTACACAAAAATACGAATTACACGAATTAATACGAATTACACGAACTGCTGTCCCGAGATATAATGGGACAGTGCCTCGTGATTACGGATCATCATCATCGGAACGTCATTGTCCCGAGTGCTCGGGAAATCAATCTCACCATAAGAGTATGAATGACTGATCGATGATGAAATTGCAGCTATAATGTGGGATTGCTTTCCCGAGCACTCGGGACAATGACGTTCCGAATAGCGTATTTAACCATTAAACCATCCAACCATTTATTAAACAATTTAAAACACAATTATCATGGCTAGAATAATTTCAATGATTCGTGGAAAAAACAGGATTGATTGCTTATTGTCCGGCACCTTAGGTGATAAAGTCTATTTCGTTAGAAACGGTATCCAATTTACAAGATCAAAACCAGTCCATAATCTAAAACCAAGGACAGCAGCCCAGCTTGACCAAAGGGCAAGATTTACTGTCATACTAAAGTTTTTGCAGCCGTTGACGATCTTTCTGCGGGTAGGGTTCAGAAACGACAAATCTACAATGTCACCATTCAATGCAGCTATGTCCTACAATTTTAAAAATGCGCTTACCGGAGCATATCCTGAATATGCCATTGATTATTCCAAGGTTTTGGTAAGTCAAGGCAATCTTCCCGGGGCTTTATACCCTGCTGCGGTTTCAGTTGGTGGAGGTAAAATTGAGTTTACATGGGATGACAATTCTGCGGAAATCGATGCGATGGCCAACGACAAGGCAGTTTTAGTAGTGTATAACCCTGGAAAGCAAGAAGCTGAATTCCTTTTAAGCGATAATACCCGAATAGGTGGAAACCAGATTATCACCCTTCCAACTGAATTTACCGGGGATACTGTGCATTGTTACATCGCCTTTCAGAAGACTAATCAGAAAGCGATATCCAACAGCTTGCATATCGGTGAAATTTTGGTAACATAGCTTTAATGATTCAATTGATTTTTAAAAACCGTTTTCGCAGGAGGACGTTTTTTTATTGACAGATAAAGTTCTTTGACATACTGTGAAAATAATAAAAATATCCATGAACTGGATTATTCACTCACCTTACGCAAGAACCTTAAAAAAAGAAATCTGTTCACGAGTTCTCGGGATTTGAGTTCATGCGTGAGGTGAGTATAAGTAATGTAAACGCAACATATTTCGCATTTATAAAGTATTCGCATCTCAAATGAATCATTTAGTTTAAATATGCATTTTTTGAGCTTATATTTGCTCAAATTAAATCTTTTTAAATGAAAAGATTCTTATTCATTTTAATTGGCCTTGTTTTTCCAGTTTTTCTTTTTGGCGAAAACAAACTTGACTCGCTGTTGAATGTATTGGACAAAGCCTATCAACGGCAAACCGAGTCTCGCCAAAGGTTAATGATGATTACCCTTATCAGTATCAGCATTTTGTCGATGCTACTAATGATTGCAGTCTTTTTTGTATACAGACAAATGCAAAAGTTGGCTGTGACACGTAAAAATCTCCATGAGGCCAATGAACAATTAATTGAACTAAACTATAAATTATCCGGTACGAACGATCAACTGAAAGAAACCAACGAAACATTATTGGAATCCAATTTGATTAAAGAAGTCTATATTGGCCGTTATATGGATCTATGTTCGAACTATATCAACAAACTGGATGAATACAGGCGTCACTTGCATAAACTATCCTTGAAAAGCAAAATGGAGGATTTATTGAACGAAATTCTATCAACCAAATTTATTGATCAGGAACTAAAGGAGTTTTATTCAAATTTCGACCGGACTTTTATTCAACTCTTTCCTTCCTTTATTGAAGAATTAAGTAATTTAATGGTTGACAGGGACGAAATTAAGCTAAAGCAAGGCGAAATTCTCAATATGGGATTGCGGGTATTTGCACTTATTCGCCTTGGGATTAAGGATAGTGAAAAAATATCCCTCTTTCTACGTTATTCTGTCACAACAATTTACAACTGCAGGACAAAATTCAGAAACAAAGCCTCAGGTCCACGTGATGAATTTGAAGCCAATGTGATGCAAATAGGAACATTCAAGAACTAAAGAATACATCTATTTCCTTCAACCCTCATGGAAATTAGTTACAATGAGGTCTTTTTCTGATTTGAAATTCACTACTTCTTTTTGAGTTGTAAAAACCATAAGTGGCTTTACTTAAAGCCATTACCATCACTCATTCAATATTCAATCTACTTTCTTAAATAAATAAAAATCTAATGGGATTAAAGATTGTACATTTACAATGTTGAAAAGAAAGTTGATTTTAAATTAAAACTAAATTGATGAAAAAAATTTACCTGATTATTTATTTAATATTTGGATCCTTTGCCATTTCCAATGGTTTTGGGCAAAGTGTAGAAGCATTGTTTATTGTAGGCAATGCTACACCAATTGGCTGGGATATAACTAAGGCCATAGAAATGACTAAGGTAGGTACTATCTTCACGTATGAAGGCAACCTGGCGCCTGGTGAATTCAAGTTTCCTGTCAATAGAAATTCTGATTGGGGACAGGACATCTATGAGAGAGACCCTGAAAATGACCCTTATGCCTATTTGCATATTGGCGGCCAGCCAGATGATAATAAATGGACCATCAAAGAAGCTGGAAATTATAAAGTAACCATTGATGTTGCATCATTGGAAGTTACAATAGTGTTGAATTTTGATCCAAGTTCAGTTCCGGCTGAATTATATATGATTGGAGATGCTACTTCCAATGGTTGGTCGATTGACAAAGCAGATCAGCTTACAAAATCAGGAAATACGTTTGTTTGGGATGGCGCGCTGAAAGTTGGTAATTTTAAATTTCCGGTTAACAAAAATGCAGATTTTAATCAGAACATGTATATGCGTGATTCTGAACATGATTCGATATTTTACAAACATGTTGGTGGAGCTGGCGATGATAGCCAATGGACTGCATTCGAAGAAGGATGGTATCATATTGAATTGAATTTTGCAACTTCAACCATAAAAATTCAGCTCATCCAGATTTACATGGTTGGTTCGGCTACCTCTATTGGTTGGGATATTGGAATTGCACTTCCATTTACCCAGGATTTTGATTCATTGTTCATGTTTTCATACTCCGGTGATATGGTTCCCGGTGAATTGAAATTTCCAATCAATCAGCAAACCGATTGGGGCCAGGATATGTATATGAAAAATCCTTTAGACACGACCAAAATGTATTACCACACAGGCGGTGCAACGGATGACAGTAAATGGAAAATTGGAGAGGCAGGTTCTTACACTATTAAACTAGACTTAAAGCATTTCACCATTAAAATCCTTAACAATGCTTATGCTGGAATAAAATTGGAAAATACTTCAAATCAAATAAGGCTACTTTCCAACATGGTGGACGAAAAGCTAGTGGTGATCAATTCCAATCAGTTTAATTACCAGGTGTATAGTATTAATGGTTCTTTGTTAAAGCGAGGAAGTTCCACCAATGGAATAATCAATGTGGATGATTTGAAGACGGGAATATACATGCTCAGGTTGAACGACCAAAAAGGTTCTTCTTCATCAGTAAAGTTCCTTAAAAAGTAGATTATTTCTAAAGAATTCATCCGATGGCTCAAAGTCATCGGATGAATTGCTCTAAATTTGGGAAATAGAATAACTATGAAAATTAGAATAATTACTCTTTCGCTTATTTTGTGTTTTGTAATATTCAGCCAATGGGCTTATTGCCAAAACAACCCTTACAAAGCACCATTTTATTGGAGTGTTTACGAACACCATATTCTAAAAGAACAACAAGGAGTTACGGACAATTACATCCCTGAATCTATACTATCATCCAATATTGATTGGGTAGAAAAAAACCTAAAACCCCTTGGTTGCGATATGATCTGCATGGATGGCTGGGGCGATCTTTCAAAATTGAGTGTAAACGGATACAGGTCTTCACACTCGAAATACTGGACTCACGATTTTGCATGGTGGTCTGATTACTTGCAGGGTAAAGGTATGAAATTGGGCATGTATGGAAATCCACTGTGGGTGCATGTAGGCAGTAATGATAAAATCAAGAAGATTGTGGGTACTGACCTGTTGGTTTCCAGCTTGCTGGACCCATCAGAAATCTCCAAATTTCCATGGGTTCAGGTTGATCGTCCCGGAGCTGAAGCATACGTAAAAGGGTATGTGAAATACTATGCTGATATGGGCATAAAGTACTTCAGGGTTGATTTTCTTTCCTGGTTCGAAACAGGACAAGACCGATACATGGGAACTGTTGGTCCCTCACGACCACGCGAATATTATTTAACAGCTTTGCGTTGGATGCGTGAAGCGGCAGATGCCAACGGCGTATTTCTCAGCCTGGTGATGCCAAACCTAACCAATGAAGCAGAGGCTGAAAAACTATATGGACACATGTTCCGCATCAACGAAGATACGGGTGAAGGGAAATGGTGGAAATGGAGTGACAATGTACGTGGACAAAAACGTACAGGCTGGTCTGTGTATGCCAACCCTGCGGATGGACTTACCTATTGGTCACATCTTACAGGAAAAAATAAGGTCATCCTGGACCCTGATTTTATTCGCATCAATACCTTTGCCAATAACGAAGAAAAGAAAAGCGTTGTGTCACTTTGCCTGGTATCTGGTTCAGCACTTACTGTTGCAGATCAATACAATACCATCGGAAAAGACCTTTGGCTGTATCAGAATAAAGAATTAACCGATCTCCATACAGTAGGATTTGTTGGCAAACCACTTAGCAATGACCCCACCAATGCCCAAAGCCAGGTATGGACAGGTCAACTTACCAATGGGGATTGGATCATCGGTTTATTTAACCGCGAAAGTTTCACTAGAACAAGGAGTATCAACTTCAGCACCCTGGGAATAGAGGGAAATGCAAAGATAAGGGATCTATGGGATCACAGCAATTTGGCTGTTGCAAGTTCTTTTTCAGCTTCAATTCCAGCTCATGGGTGCAGAATTATTAAAGTGGTACCGGCAACAGGAACTCTTACCGGAATGGATGCAATATTTGTAAAATCACTGACCACAAACACACAAGTATCAGGTACTGATCAAAGCAAAGGTACTGCCACTGTTAGCATTACCGACAGCAATGGGAATGCAGTTGAAGGAACCTTGGTTTCAGTTACTTTCTCAGCATCGTTTAACGAAACTGTTTCAGGCATTACCGGCAGCGATGGAACAGTAACCCTTGTAACCAGTGCCATTGTCAACGGAATTACTAAGGTGAACGCCTGTGTAACCAATGTTGCAAACGAGTCTTACATTTATGCAGCAGATAAAAATCTGATTACTTGTTTGGAAACAAATATGTACATAGGTGGAACCATCAATAATTGGGTTTTACAAAAGATGGAATATGAAAATGGATGGTGGAAAAACGATTCGATTCTTATTGCCGCCGGAGATCATCAATTAAAATTTGCCAACACCAATGATTGGACAGGTAACGACTGGGGAGATGCCACAGGTCTTACAGGAATTGCAAAATTAACTACAGGAGGGGCTCCCAATATCACCTTTAGCATCAATAATACCGCTTTGTACGACATATCATTTAATGAAACTACTCTTGCCTACTCCATAGAGAATAATCCCAAAATTCAGCTGAATAAGGCCATGTATGTAGCAGGTACATTCAATAACTGGGTACCCAAAGCATTTACATTAGGTTCTGAAAACTGGAAGATTGAAAAAGTAGTATTAAAAGCAGGTAGCTATACCTTAAAATTTGCCAATACCAATAACTGGAGTGGAAACGACTGGGGAGATGCCAATGGGTTAAGCGGGACAGTAAAATTAACCACAGGCGGCAAGCCATTTCTTACCTTTACTATTGTTCAGAATGGAACGTATACCATTAATTTCAATGATATTACTCTGGCTTATTCAATAATAAGGGAAACTACCAGCTCAGTCAATGAATATCGGGGCAACCAGACTAAAGCATATCCTAATCCAACCAATGATTTTATAACCATTGATTTAGGGTTGGAAAACGAAGCAAACATCGAAATATACAATTTGGAGGGAATGTTAATGCACAAAGAATTGCATTACCAATCGGGAAAGAACATCAGTTTGAAAGCATTTCATTTAACTGGGATTGTGTTGGTAAGAATAGTATCTGAAAGAAACACTTCTGTTTTTAAAATTCAGGTCAATGAATGATTTTAAATCAAGAGGTTTGTTTATCAATTTATACATTCAAACAATTAATCTAAATTTTTTCGAATGAACCTATGAATATTAACCCTGTCCTTGCTATTTTGCAGATTGCACACTGTTCTATTTTCCCAATCCGAAGATGGGGAACTTCAATGAAAACTTGAACGGAGAGATCAATCAAGCCATGATCGATGCAGTTCAACTCTTTAAAATCAAATAGCAAGCTCTTTCATCTTAATCCCTCTTCCCCATTTAATATGCTGTTAATAACCTGAGTTCGATCTAAGCAACCTCTCGGCATAGCTGGAATCCCTTAAATACTCAAGCGACACAAACGACACAAACGACAATACCCTATTTTTATCCAATAAAAAAATAGAATATTGGGTAAAAGCAAAAAATCGAACGGTGTAGATAAAAATGAGAGCTTGTCGTTTGTGTCTTTTGTGTCTTTTGTGTCGCTTCTGTCGGGAATACAAAAAGAAGTGTTGGTGCCATTGTATAGGCTTAAAACTTGTTTTATGAAAATACTCTGCTTGGCTTAGCTTATATCGAACTCAGGTTAATAGGTAAGAAGACTGGCTTACTTCAAGGATAAATCAGGGCAATCAGGCTCAAATCATTTCTTAGGTGGTTTAACTAATTCGATTTTTTAGTTATTCTGGCAACAAATCCTCCACCGGGAGCCAGATGGATGTTTATCTTATCGTTTGATGTTACTTCCGACTTTTTCAGATAGAAATCCTGAGGGTTTTTCGCTGCATTTATACCGTCAGCGCCTTTTTCTACAAGGTAACTTCCTTCTTTCAAAAAGTCAAGTGCGACGACACAGTCGTATGGTTGCCAGGAATTCATTGCTGCAATATACCAATCGTTGCCGCTTCGGCGAGCCTCTACAATATAACTTCCCAATTGCGCCTCTATGATCCGGGTTTCATCCCAAACGGTCGGAAACTTGCCCAGGAATTCCATCAACTCTGGTTCCCTATAAGCATCCGATAGGTTGCCTGAAAAAAGCTGGAGCGGACTATCATATACCACGAACATGGCGATCTGGTGCATACGTGTACCTTGGGCTATTACCTTTTCAAACCCCATTTTGGCAGTCAATTCTTTGGTGGCATGTTGCAAAATACCTGGCTCATAGTCCATTGGGCCACTCACCATTCGGATAAACGGCAACATCAGGTCGTGATCAGGGTTGGCTTTAAATGACCAGACGTTGTATTCGGAACCCAAAGTAGCTTCACGTGTCAGCATATTGGGCCAGGTGCGTGAAAAACCAGCTGGCTTTGGGGCACCATGAATCATACACATAAACTTATTTTTGGCACACTCGCCCGCAAAACGATGCATGAAATTGATAGCCACCTGGTCATCACGATCAATAAAATCGGTCATCACAATCTTAATATCCCATTTCTTAAACTGTTGGAAAGCTTGTTCCATCTGCCTTTCAACTGTGAGCGCCTCAGTCCATAAAATCAATCCGACTCCTTTTTGCTTTGCATAAGAGGTGATTTCATCCATGTCCATCCCGGGAGTAATTTTGAACAAGTCGTTTACATCCGACCAGCCTGCATCCAACATTACATATTCGAATCCAAATTTTACTGCAAAGTCGATGTAGTATTTATAAGTTGCAGTGTTCAACCCTGCTTTAAAATCAACGCCATAAAGGTTAAGACTGGTAATCCACTCTTCGGTACTTTTACCTGGTTTGATCCAGCTGAAATCAGAAAAGTCAGCTGGTGAAGCCAATCTGTAAACCAGATCGTTGACCAGCAAATCGCCATCAGTTGGAGCAATCACAATCACCCTCCATGGAAAAGTACGGGCTCCTTTTGTTCTGGCGATATAATCAGCTCGTTCAACAACTGTTTTTTGTTTGAATTCACCACCCGTAACAATTTCCTTTAAAGAGTAAGGAGCGAATTTGCCTTTAAAACCAGCACCTTTCCCTTTTGTGAGGAACATTCCAGGATAATCCTTAATATCTGAATCAGTAATTAACACTTTCGGCAACCCATCATGCTGGATTAAAACAGGAGAGAAAGCAAGTATATTTTCAGGAATGGTATCCATCCTGGCCATTGTATAAGGTTCTTCAAAAGAAGTATGAAAGATATCGGCATCTGAGCGTTTGGAAACCTGAGGGTAGTATGCAATGGTGCCTGGGGTAAAATTGAATTCAGCCTGTTCATTCACTACTGTGATTTCACCCTTTAGACTGGAGACAAACCGGTAGGCTACCCCATCATCATATACTCTGAAAGTCAATTTAAAACCGCTCTTGAGTTTTAAGATCAGTTGGTTATAAATGTCAGGTATTTCGGCCCGCTTTTCACTGACCACGGGTGTAATTTTCTGATTGACAAATTTTGTACTGGCCTTAGAAACTATCGGATTCTTACCAATTTCAAGAGTTGGCTGAAGTGTCATAGATATTTCAGAAGGAAGCATCAGTACCAGATTTTTGTATTTAACCGAATAGGAAATGACGTCAGTCACAGAAACTGTAACACTTATATTTTGATCGGGAGACGTAATTACATAGTTCTTTGCATCGACACTGAAGCAAAATAAATTCAGGAAAGCAAAAACTATCAACACAAATTTCTTCATAATCTACTTCATTTAAAGGTTAGATAGCTATATTGGCGCCACTGATTTTCGTTATGCCAAATTAATGATTTAAGTTAAGAATTCAAATATAAATAGGTTAAAGTTTAAATTTAATCCCCAGGACTATGGATCAAATTGGGTGCCGACCGGAAAGCAGCAGCAAATTTCATATCTAATTAGGGTCTGCTGAAAAACTTTTATTGTTCTGAATAATAGCTGTTTATAGTAGTATAAATTGTAATAAGTGCAGGGAAAAAGGAGAAAGTATCCAAAATGTCTGCACCTTGGAATGGGTTTGACCTAGGTTACCAAGTCCCCAAAGGATTTGGAAAGGGAGATCAAGATAAATAACAGAGATGTACAACTGCAATTATGCAAGGGTTAACATGCCATCATTTGATACCCATCTGTAACTCATCTGATACCTTTCTGTAATATAAGGTTACAGAAAGGTTACAGATGAGTTACAGATGGGTTACAGATGATAGCGAGCAAACACCGACCTATTCCATTATGAACAGAGTTAGAAATCCAGGATCGATTGCTTATTTTGAAAAGTAAATAGGAAGGTGCAAAAATAGACTCCTAATGATCGTAAGGGACTGCTGAAGAGCTCATAAATGCAAACTAATAACTCCATAATGATCACGTACCCATTTCAACTGAAAGCCATGACGGCCTTCTCCATCTTTTTTTAAGCTATTAAACAGGGATTCGAAGTTCTCGAATTTATGGGTATTACCATTTTTTAATTGAACATCATATGGCAACATTCGATGTCTGATGAAATGAATCGCAGAATAAAAAGCAGTTGTAATAATCCAGTCACAAAATTCAGGTTCCTTACAAAGATATCTGTATGCTTTTTCGTTATGCTCGGCATGTTTGAAACTAATGCTATTGTCCATTATAATGGAATATAAATCCATCAGATACCAATCGTTTTGTATTGATTGATGTCACTTCTGGTATAAATGCAATTTCTATATTAAAATTTTCGTTGCTATTTTCAATTTCAAATGATTCGGCCAATGCATAATTGGGAACCATTCGATCAAAGTCAAAATAAAGATTATAATCAACTACAAAGATTATTTTGTATCGCTCAATTTTCAGGTATCTTAAATGAGCTGATGAACAAATAACTCCATCTGCGTTAAGATTTGATATAAAGGAAGATCCTAATATTTGTGCCCTTATTAGGTTTTCATTTAGTTTATGAAGTAAACCCTTTTTATACAAATCAACGCCTTCACCACTACCATCAAAATAAGCTTCAATTAGCTCATCACCTGTGAATGAATCTCTTGTAACTCCCCATGATGAACTTAATTCTTTTTTGTGGGCAGTAATTAGTTTATTCATACAAACAATTTTAGAGGTTTGCGATTTGTTGATTGATCAACGTTAAGAAATTTAATTCAAACCAAATACATTTACACTACAATTGTAGTGTAAATGTATTTTAAAGGAGCTTAAAATTGTTAGTTGTATTTATATGATTGCTAATCAAATATTCAATTTTTGAAACAGGCAAATAAAAGATGGATAAACGACCTCGTTCAAACCCCTAATATTTCTCCCATTTAACCTTTTGGGAAGGGTAATAACTCACATTCATGGCCTGCATTCTTTCTCCGAAATGAGCCAGGCGGCCTTTATATTCATCCCAGTTGCGCATCTTGGCAGGAGTCCATCCTATTTCAGCATAACCTAATAGTCGAGGGAAAAGTAGGTAACCTGCTTCCTGGAAATTGGAAACTGTTTCTGACCAGAGAGGTGCTTCAATACCGATGATATTTTCCTGTTTAATTTCAGGAACTAATGTTGCCGGATCCCATTTATAAGCCTTATCTACTTCAATATACGCAGCCCAATGTAAACCATAGGTGCTGAGTGAGTCATACTGCATATCGATGTAGGCCAATGTGGATGGTGACATCAAAACCTTTGCGCCTTGCTGAACGCCTTTAATTGCATTTTCGGCTTTGGCCCAATACTGTACAACGGAGTTTGATTGAAGGGTGGCGAGGGCAATTTCGTCCCAGCCCAATACTTTTTTACCGTGTGAAATTACAATCTCCTGAACCCGGTTAACAAAAGGAATATAATCTTCAATGGCTGTTGAATGCGATTCGTCGCCGCCAATATGAATATAAGGACCAGGAGTTATGGCAGCCAATTCGCGAATGACATCATCTATAAATTTGTAGGTCACTTCCTTATGAGTGGCCAGAGAGCTGAAACCCACTTCTACACCGGTGTATAATTCGGTGACTTTACCGCTGAGGTTTAATTGTGGATACGAAGCCAATGCCGCATTCGTATGGCCTGGCATGTCAATTTCAGGAATAATGGTAACATATCTTAACTGAGCATATTTTACAATGTCTGAATATTGATCCTGGGTATAATATCCACCTACGCCACCACCCACTTCGGTTTTACCGCCAAATTCGGTGAGCCTGGGCCAGGATTTAATTTCAATTCTCCAACCCTGATCGTTAGTCAGGGACAAATGCAACACATTCATTTTATAATAGGCCAGTTGGTCAATGTAATCCTTCACCTCCTCTACTTCAAAAAAATGGCGGGCCACATCAAGCATGGCGCCGCGGTAACCATAAACAGGGTAATCGCGGATTGTACCCGTAGCTAATTTCCATGGACCTTTCTGAGTGCTTGTAGATTCGACTCTGGCCGGTAAAAGCTGGCGAATGGTTTGCACCCCATGAAACAATCCAACGGCCTTATTTGCTGTCAGTTTAATCATTTCATTGGTGATTGTAAGTTGATATCCCTCCTCGCCCAGCTCAGTATCATTTTCAGAAAGAGTGATAAGAATATTTCCAGGAGTTGGGTTTTGATCCGTTGCTTTCACTTCAAGCCCCAATCCGGTAGAAGGGTTCAGCCTATCGGCAAGAAACTGAGCAACTTGCATAACTTCATACGATCCACCCTGAACGTAAATATCAGTCTGGTCAGTCAACCCAAAAGAATCTCCTGTTGAAACTGAAGATACAGGTTTAGGGATGATGTTTTCTTTTGCAAGATTGGTTGGTCCACAGGCCATTTGACTAAAAATGGCCGTTAAAGCCAGGAATGCCCAACCCGTTTTCAGGTTCTTCATTTGTGTCATAATTTAAGAGGTTTTAAAGTATGGTTTGGATTAAATATGCTTCATAAGTTTATAATTTATTTTTTAAATGCTCCCAATGAATCAGAAGCCTGTTGTCTAAAAGATATTATCCCATAGTTCGTTTCATTCGACTACCTTTAAAATGCGTGTTTTTTTACCTATTCTGAAATTGATAATTACCAATGCAAAACAGGAACTCACAATTACAAATGCCCCTGACATCTCGATGGTGGTGAACTGTTCATGAAATATCAACCACCCTGAAAGCAGGTTGAACACCGGAACCATTGATTGCAGCATGGAGCCTGTAGCTATATTTACATAACGGTAACCTTCGGTCATAAATAATTGCCCGATGGTGGCTATAATTCCAACCAATACCAGCAAAAGCAACTCTGTCAGATTTCCTTTGGCTTGTGTAGTGCCTGATGGGATCAAAAACATCCAGAACCCGACAATACATTGCGAAAAGAAAATGGCATAAGAATTATCGTTATCGTGAAGTTTTTTCACAAACACAACAGCCAGTCCTGTAGTGATAGACCCTGCGATGGCCACCAGTTCATAAATTCCCATTCCACCCAAGCCACCTTTTCCACCCAGTGAAAGTAATATCAGTCCGGCAAATGAAATAAATATGACAATGAACTTAATGGGTTCCACTTTCTCTTTCAGGATCAACATACTGAACAGAGTAGCAAAAATGGGATAAGAATAAATATAGACAGAACCCTTGCCTACTCCCAGTTTGATGATGGCCAAATAGAACAGATAAACAGCAATGCCCCCCACCAGTCCACGCCAGAATAGATTCTTCTTGTCGTTGAATTTCAGATTAACAATTCCGAAAAGCGATAACAATCCCATGATACCTACCCCTATCGCAAAGCGAAAAAAGGTAGTTTGGTAACTCGATACATTGGGAATTGCTTTTACCAAAACAGCCATCAGTGCAAAAAAAACAACTGATCCCAATGTTAAAAGGATCCCTTTCGAATTATCCGACATGCAGGTGATTGAAAATTAGACCTGCAAAACTAATGATATTATCCTGAACATTACTGATAATTGGCAATCCTATTTATTTAATCTTTGTATCGGATGCTTACTTTTTTATAAGTTTTAGTTCCATTGATGGCTACAATGTATAATCCTTCTTTTAATGAATGGATATATTCAATTGCACTTGAGGCTATTAATGAATAAATTTTAACTCCAAAGACAGTATAAACTGTAACTACTTCTCCAGCTTTAAGTCCACTCACTTTAACTGTATTATCATACAGCACAATGGATTGAACATTGCCTGAATGTTCGGGAAGTACTTCAGCATTGGCGGCAATACACCCGGTAGTGGGAGTCCAGTTAAAACTCCCTTTGTTTGAATCATTTACATTTGATTTGGCATTGCCTCCACGATTTGAATATAAAATATTACAATAAGTGCCATAACCTGTGAGTTCATTTGCAGCAAATAAAATTCCATATCCTCTGCTCCCAATTAAATTGCCTGCATTGTTATAAGGATATTCCTGACCGGTGCCATTAATATTTACATTCTCGAAGTTTAAATTATAGAAACCTTCACCAGCCAATTGATAAATATAAATGGCATCGTTCCTGGAATTTATTAATTCAATGTTTGAGAATTTAATATTCTGAACCTTTGTGCCGGCCAAATTATTACAAGCGATATCAATTGCTCCAATCGGATTGTTCCACAAATCATTGAAAGTGCCGCATCCTGTAATGGTAATATCCGAAAACTCCTGCATCCCGGTATCCCGAAAACCTGCACCAGGGAAAGAGTTATTTACCCGTAAGCCTGCTTCCAGATTATCTTTTATGATGAGATGATGCGCCTTGTTATTGTATCCGCCATAGATAGCACATCCTGAGGCCCTCCAACTGTTTTCAGCAGTGTTGTAGCGGAATGTATTGTTCTGACATTCCAGTCCGTGTGCCGACCAGATAGCCATATCATCATCACCATTGTTTCTGAAACTACAATGTTCAACAATAGAATTACTGGTTCCCTTACACAGATTAATTCCATCGGCATAATTATTCCTGAACCTACAGTTTGAGACCGTTAAGCCATCTGTATAAGCTATATCTCCAATGTTGTACTGAGCGATCCAGGCCCCACATTCAAAATGCTCAGCCCAAACATTACTAACTTTTGATCCATCTGTAAATATCCCATTGATACCTTTATATGAATTACTTCTTGATGATTGTTCAGTAGTAAGATAGAGGTCTGAAAAATTGATATTTGAAGCATTGGACCTTAGTCCGCCCTGTTGAGCATTGAGATTGGTAAAGTTGATTTGAGTATACCACATACCGGCACCCTGGAGAGTGGTATTTGCAATGCCAAAATAGAGCTCCCTGTTGACATTGTATTTTCCGGTTGGTATAAAGATCAACTTACCATTGTTGGTGTCTATAAATGCTTGTAAGGTACTTCCATCGCCTTTATATACCGCAGAACCCGCTGGAGCAGTAATTGCAGCAGGTACAGCTTCCATTTCTACAAAATCAAGATGAATATTTCCACTTTCACGCATCAGTTTCAATTTGCCTCCAATCGGAATTTTATTCAATAATTTTATTCTGGCCTCGTCAAATCTCATACGAGGATTCTCATTTAAGATTCCATTGTTATTTGAATTGCCGTTACTCCATAGATATTCCCACGACCATTTCGAAGTGAGCTGTAAGGTTCCAACTTTTAACCCATCGGCATAAATTCCAACCTGGCCAGATTCAAGATCAGGCACACTGTAACGAACGACAAGTCCATCAGCGGATTCAGTCAAAGTCCATTCGGCAGAGGCATCAGTTTGAGATAAATCGACACATATCTGATCAGAGGCCTCGCTTTGTAAGTCCGACTGCTTATATGATTTGGGTAAAGATGTGGCATTTGACAATACGCTCTGATCGGCTTCATAGCGCTTGTAAGGTGCATCAAAATAGCCTCTTTGAGCTGAGGCTTTGCAATCAAAAATGAGTAGTAAAATGAGTATTATAAAACCTATATGAATTTTAGCCATGATTAATTCCTTTACGGGGCTATAAATGTAGGGATTTTATTTCATTAAGCTGGCATTTTATTCAATATTATCAGATCAGGCAAGGTATAAAAGAAAGCCCCCGCACTTGGCGAGGGCTCTGATTATCTAGTCTTCAGTAACAACAATCTTCTCAATTAAATCGCCCTGACGTATGGCATCAATTACTTCAAGACCTTCGTAAACTTTACCAAAACAGGTGTGCTTGCGGTCGAGATGCGAAGTATTGGTGCGGCTGTGGCATATAAAAAACTGTGAACCACCGGTGTCTTTTCCTGCATGTGCCATCGATAATACACCACGATCGTGATATTGGTTACCGCCACTGGTTTCGCATTTAATCTTATAACCAGGACCACCGGCACCTGTTCCATCAGGACAACCACCCTGAATCACAAAATCAGGAAGTACACGGTGAAAAGTCAGTCCGTCGTAGAAACCTTCTTTTGATAACTTTTTAAAATTCGCAACAGTATTGGGTGCATCCTGATCGTAGAAGTTCAGTTTCATAACACCTTTGCTAGTATAAATCTCTGCTTTGCTCATTATTTTATTTTTAAAATGTGGGTACAAAAATACAAATAATCCTTACGTTGAACAACAATACTTATTTAGGAAACTGTTTGATGGCTAAAAAAGGAGGCAATTCTCAAGAACTTTAGAGAGTGCTAAGAAATCATTGCGTTGTATTTCAATAGTTTATGCTTACCAATCGAATGTTTGCATGTTTGCACGTTTGCATGTTTGCACGTATGCAAACGTGCAGAAAAAGGTGCCTCATCTTGTGTGGCATACTGAACGGGTGATTGATGTTTCCAGTTTATTCACCTATTCATTTTTTCATCACTAGCGCCATAATGCCAAAATGCCAATTCCTACATTGTGCCATTTGGCATTTTGGCATTTTGGAGATGATGTTTTATAAACCCAATAATGATGTAGAATCGGTTATTAAAGCCATCAATTCCAACATGTTCACTCTATTATAATTTTATTTCTTGTCCGTACTTAAGAATCTCATTGACAATTGGATTGGATAATTCAAATTCACTTTCTCTAAACGGATGAGGCTCAATCCGACTATCAATATTTCGTCTTAATCTCATCAATTCCAATTGCATATCCATTAAATTGCTATAATCTTTGAATACAACAGCAATATCAATATCACTATCCTCATTAAAATTCCCTTTTGCATAAGAGCCAAATAGAATTACTTTGATGAAATTATAATTTGCATTGATAGCTCCCGCATACCTTTGAGCAATGTCTAAAGCATCTGTTTTATCCATGACCTGATAGTTTTATTGATAAAGATTACTTATTATTTTATTATGAAGTCATTAGGATTTTGTCTGCAATCTCTTATTGAATGGACGATAATGTTTTCAGATGTAATTTCATAGAATAAAATGAAGTCTCCAACAATTAAACCTCTAATTGATTCATAGTCAGTTACAATCCCCATTTCAGGATTCTTATCAAGTAACGAAAGTTCCTTTATGAATCTTTTGTAAATTTTTTCAGAATAAGCGCTACTTTTGTTTCTATTAATATAAAAATCTAAAATCTCAAAGACCTTTATATTTGCTCTTTGAGACCACCTTATTTTGCGTTTAGCCATTTGTTGAATTGGTTGTCCATTTCGGTTTGTTCAATGAATAGTCCTTGTTCAAACTGTTTCTTTGATTCAATTATTTCTTGTCGCTCTACTTTGGTGAGCATTAAAATTTGAGATTGAGATTTTGAATCCAGAATCGTCTTAATAGCTTTCAAAAATGATTCATCATCTATTTCCTTTATTCTATTTATTAACTGTTTTTTTAATTCTAGTGTTGTCATAATTTTATCGTTTTTAGACAGTAAATATACAAAATATCTAACTTCAAGCAGGTTTGCTATCTAAGTTTTTTCACAATGACTCTACATCATCATATTTTCATTAAAGAATCTTTTTGTTGCTCTTTTTTCTCTTTCACCCTCATCCTTACTTCTTTGATCAGCAGTGGAAACGCAGGTTCAGTCATGCCATGTCCATAACCTTGTAATTCATACAATCGGGTATTTTTGTGACCCGCAATTTTCATCATACGCGCAAGATAAGCGTTTTCCTCATAGCGGCCCAACATTTCAAGTTCTCTATCACCCGTTATCAAAAGCAGAGAAGGTGCATCGGCGCGTACATAATACAGTGGTGCATACTCATCCACAATGGGTTGAGTGTCAGAAATTCCTCTTTCCTTTCTTATGGTGAAATGCGTGATGGTTTGCGCACTGAAGGGTATCAAACCTGCAATCCTGTTGGCATCGATATGATAAGTTTTTAACCATTTCTTATCCAGTCCAACCATAAGGTCCAGATATCCCCCGGCTGAATGACCTGAAAGATAGATCAACGTGGAATCTCCTCCAAACAGATTGATATTATTAAAAACCCATGCTACTGCTGCAGCTGCATCCTCAATAAACTTGGGAGATTTGACCTTGGGTGATAACCTGTAATTGGGCGCTACCACACAAAAACCTTGTTCCCTGAGTGCTTCAGGAATTTCTTTACTACCCGAATTTAATCCCCCACCATGAAACCAGACGATGGTGGCAAATTTTTTAGTATCCTTGGGATAATAAATATCCAAAACACAACGCTCTTTAATATACGCATCAGACTGATTTACTGAATCATTGTAATAGTGAATGTTTAATTTGGTCAGGTATTGTGACTCCTGGGAGTAAATATTCAATCCAAAACCAATTATTAAAAATACCAGGAATAGCTTTCTCATTTTTAGATTACTCTCACTTAATGAATTTATTACGGTTATTTTTCCACCAGTTCTCATTAAGTTCATCAGCAAGCTTATCTGCATCATCCTGAGTAGCCTTACTTTTGGAGGTTAACTCTAAATATTCAAGATAATCCATAATCCTCTGAAATCCAAAAGTATCAACTTGAGGCGAAACCTTGATTACAATTTGATTATTTATCCTTTCAACTATCATATCCTAAATTTTATATCAAAAGTAAGCAAAATTGATGAAAATTACAAGCACTTCAATCATCAGACTGATTTACTGAATCATTGTAGTTGTTAATGTTTGATTTTGTCATGTATTGTGATTCAAGGGAGTAAACTCCCATACCGAAAATCATTAATAAAAAGGGCAAGATTATCTTTTCAATTTGAATTTTCAGAAACCTCGATACTGGTTAATAATTTCAAAATTCCACCTATTGAGTTCACTTTTGAAAAGGCCCTGATCCATTGGGGCCCCTATACCACTAAGCCCAAAGGTACATCCCGAGTACTCTGGAATTATGTGCTATATATACTTAGTGAATCTTTGATCCTTTGTGCCTTAGTGGCATAATTAAACTTTTCTGAGTACTCACTTATTTTATTCCTTTACAAATTTGAAAATCCCAAGTTTATTATTCGTTCTGTCAGTAATTATTGCAATGTAAAAACCTTTAGGCAAGGACGATAAATCAACTGATTGACTGCTTAGTACACTTTGAAAAACTTCCTGCCCCATTAAATTGGAAACGATTAACCGTGAATCTTTTTCAAAACTGCTTTCTATAAAAAGAAAATCTTTCACAGGATTGGGATAGAACGTTATTCCACTTTCCTTTCTTTCCTCAATTGATGTAGATTGCGTCAGGATAAAATTCATATAGTTTAGGTTAAAATATTCTCCTTCAATCACTAAACGCAGGATTTTTGTACCGGCAGCCAACTGAATGTTTTCTGTCCTTAAAGTTTGCCAAACCTGCCAGCCACCCGTAATTGGGACTAACAATGAACCTGTAATGTTTACACCGTCAAGTTCCAGGTGAAATTTATTTGCGGCCATTTGGGTTGCGACTCTGAATTCAATCGCATAAAGGCCTGTTTCTCTAATATTTACCGTGTATTCAATCCATTCATTTACCTGCAAATCCCCAAGATCATAACCCCCGCCAGCGTCGGAACATGCTTCCACGTCAACATCTTCCAGACGATATATGCTGAATTTATTTCCTGCCGACAATTCATGATAGGCAATGCCTTCAGCTCCTTTGTCAAAATTTTCTGCTTCAATCTTGCCCGGAATGATGTATGGATTTGTTTCATAAGGTGTTTGCACTTTCAAAGTGCTTACTGTTATGCTTACCGGGGCCGAAAAATTAGCAAGACCTTTATCGTCTATACCTTTGGCAATCAATTCAATGTTCCCCTCAGCGGGTGTCCATACAATTTCATAAGGTGCTGTTGTTGAAGTTCCTATTTTAACATTTCCATTATAAAATTCAACACGGGCAATCGTACCATCTGCATCATTTGCATAGGCTTTTATAGTCAGTGCCGTTGGCCAGGTATACGTAGAACCTATAGCAGGCGCTGTAATGCTTACATTGGGCGATTGGTTTACAATTGAAAACAGCAAATTATCAATATTAAAATCACCCTTATCCATTAACACTCTAAGAATTTTACCTCCTGCACTTAATGGAAAAGTAATGGAGCTAACATTTTGCCATTGCCCATTGGTATCAGGAATGGTTATTGAGCCGGTAACAGGAAGACCGTCCAATTCAAGGTGAAAACTTCCCCCCGTGTTATTGGATTGAATTTTTGCTTCCATTTTATAAATACCATTCTGTGAGACGTTAACCGAATATTTTAGCCATTCGCCAGCTACAATATTACTGATATAATTGGTTGCATCACCAGTTGATTCAATATCTACACCCACCTCGCTGCGGTATTTTCCACCAATGTTTACAGGATCAGCATCGTGCCATGAGATATTTTCACCCCCATTATCAAAATTCTCTGCTTCAATCGCTCCTGGAAGCAAAAGAATATTTTTATATGGGTTGCATTCTCCAACACTTGTGCCTGAAGGTTTTACAATGAAAACGATTTCCTTTTTTGAATTTAGACTTACCACCGGAATTGATAATTTTCCGCCCGTAGCCGTGATCGCATTCAAATCAGTAAAACGAAGGTCATTTGGATTGAAAGATTGAACAGCATAAGAAATATTCGATGAAACAGCCAAGGCAACTGTTTGATTTGCACTGTTTGCTGTATTATTCAAAAGATAAATAAAATAAGAAGTTCCGCATTTTACGGCATAAGATTCCACACCACCACCCACACTAATAGATATTGCTGCAATTGAACCATCCCCAGCCGAATTCATCCTATCGTGAATCATTTTAATTCCACGGAAATAGGGAATCATATTGCGATCGTGGAAAAATTCCCACCACCATGTCATCGGCAGTATGGGTGTGGGTGAAAACAATCCATACCACAACCCACGTTTTAGATCGAAGTCAAAATTAGGACCCAAGGCTGCAGTTACATTGTTCCAATCCCAATCGTAGCCAAATTCACCGATCACATAAGGCTTTCCAGTAGAGGAAACATAAGATTTCAAGGTTGAAGCAATGCCTCCAGTATTATTGTAAACATGGCGTTGATTGAAATCTATATGCGGAAGTGCAGCCATGCCACTAATATCTCTGTGTGAGACACTTGTAGTAATCAAATGTTGATAAGGGTCTATCTGGCTTAGGTAAGCGCTCATTTCACTGTGCCAGTTTTTAATATCGGCATCCGGAATGGCAGGCGTGGAGTAAGATGCATTATCAATTTCATTAAAAAATTCCCAGGCTCCAATACTGGTACTATATCCCCAGCGTGCCACCAAATAGCGTAATCGGTTTTTATATTTATCTTTTGCCAAGACGGAAGTGAAAAATTCGTTTGGTGTAACCACTGGACCCCCATTGGCAGAATTGTAATTATTGATGTTCCATCTATCGCTATTCATCACTGCACCATGCCAGTCCAACGCCAGCATTATGTACATACCCAGCGAATCAGCCTTATCCACCAATTGATCCATACGCTTTATCCCTCCTGGATGAAAATATTCTGTGGAATTTATATATCTCTTTGTATCGACTACCGTTTTCCACTCCAGAGGTAAATTCCATGCGCACATCCATGTGCGGAAGAAATTAGAGCCATTGTTGGCCAATTCCTTCAAAAAAGTATCGTAATTGTATGTATTGCTTTCCCACGAACGCGACTCCCAGCCTACATTCTCCCCAATTCCCCGAAAGGATTTACCAGAATCAAAGAGAAACGACCAATTGCTGTTTGGATTTTTATGAAGGAACCCATTTCCTGCTGATGGGGCTACCTCCAGGCTGTAATCATTTGTGGTTACGGCAATTACATTGTTTTTGGTTAAAGTAAAGCGATATTGATAGACCCCATTTTCCTGTGCCGCAAAGCGTGCTTTCCATTTGGATGTTGAACTGTTGCCTGAAACATAATAACAAGGCAAGGCAAGTGATTTGCCTGCCGGCGAAGTTAATAACATATCCAATGCGATTTCTTTTGAGTCAAATGGATTGGTAAAAACAGATGTCAATTCAATATCGAATTCTGTCTTTTCAAATTGAACAGCATTTACAGTCAATTGGTTAACCCTGCTTATCGCATCTTGCGCAAATCCATTTACAGCATAAATGAAGGAGAGAAAAAGGAGTATATATTTTGTCTTCACTGGTTTTTTTATTAAACACAGTAAATATAGCTTGAATTTTCTAAATAAACGATGTGTTTATATGTTTATTTTTGAAATGGTTATTATCCCATACTTATATCATGTAACGCTTAATATGACGCATACTCATTTAAAGTAATCAAGAACCATCCTCAGGGCGTCATTGCGAGGCACGAAGCAATCTCATATAATTACTTAATTGACAGATCGCTTCGTTCCTACCAATGACGCTCTTTGATATTGCAACATAGCCTTATCAAGATTATTCCCATGTTGAAGTAAATAGGGTACCAATCTTTCATTGTAAATTATACTTTCAATTATTTCTTTCTTTTCCATTTTTTAACTATATTTGCATCGACGTCCCGGTAAATCCTCTCCCAGTTTCTATGCTGGTGATGAAGCCGGGTTTTTTGTTTCTATACTCAAAGATAATTCTTTTTTTCCCTATTCCTTTATAGGTATAAGCGCTTAGGTCGCACTGTCTAATCTACTGTATTCAGCCTGATTGGCTTATATTTTACCATCCTTTTTATGAGGTTATCAAATATACCCCCCATATTTCCACGTCTGTTGT
>Ga0123338_10000099_pt1 | contig 92124 bp, 74 predicted proteins | sample grotaG_FD_89793 | JGI IMG/M metagenome (GOLD analysis project Ga0123338, IMG submission 89793) | Glacier valley bacterial and archeal communities from Borup Fiord, Nunavut, Canada, to study Microbial Dark Matter (Phase II) -... | ecosystem: Environmental > Aquatic > Freshwater > Ice > Glacier ... | reverse complement strand
ATCTATACATCACTTCTGACAACGGTCAGAATATTCCACTCAAACAAATCGCAACGATCGAGTATGAGATTGGTCCTAATCAAATACAGCGTGACGATGCAAAAAGAAGAATTACTGTCGGCTTCAATGTGAGAGGAAGAGATGTTGAAACAATTGTAAAAGAGATCCAAGTTAAGATCGAGCAACAGATAAAATTTGAACCTGGATATTACACAACATACGGTGGCTCTTTCAAAAATCTTGAAGAAGCAAAACAGCGGCTTTTGATCGCAGTGCCACTCGCCCTGGGCCTTATTTTTCTCTTGCTGTTCTTCACGTTCCATTCCTTTCGGCAAAGCTTATTGATCTATTCTGCCATCCCCCTTTCGGCCATTGGTGGAGTGGTCGCACTATGGCTGAGAGGTATGCCGTTTAGCATCTCTGCCGGTATTGGATTTATCGCGTTGTTTGGTGTTGCTGTTCTTAATGGGATCGTGCTGATCGCTGAATTCAACAGGCAGAAAAATGAAGGTAGTATGAGTCTTTTCGAAATTGTTCTCAAGGGGACTGAAGTTCGCTTGCGGCCTGTGCTCATGACGGCACTCGTTGCTTCACTGGGTTTTCTTCCCATGGCCTTATCAAGTGGTTCCGGCGCGGAAGTGCAACGTCCTCTCGCAACCGTTGTGATTGGTGGTTTAATTACCGCAACTCTGTTAACACTCATTATTCTTCCTGTTCTCTATACCTATTTTGAAAAGGAATCGGTTGGCAGTGGCAAAGATTTGAATTCATCCTCTATAAAATAAAATTGATCATGGAACAATTTAAGAAACTAACATTATACCTGGTATTGAGTATGGCTCTTTCATCAGCGTTGGCTCAGCCAATGAGTCGCGATCAGGCTGTTAAAACTGCACTGGCAAATAACCAGCTTATCAAGTCAGCAGAGTACCAGGTAGAATATTTTAAGGAATTAAAAAAGACCGGAAGTGATATCGGTAAACTCTCGGTGATATGGATGCATGGTCAATATAATTCCATTGTTCAGGATGACAACTTTACACTGACTCAAAGCCTTCCATTTCCAACGACAATGAGTGCGCAGATCAAGCTAGGTAAAGAGCAAATCATTGGATCAAAAAAAAATCTGGCCGTAACGCAAAACAACCTGACATTCGATGTGAAGGCGATCTATGAAAACCTTACTTACCAGATGGCTTTAAAGAAACTTCTTCAAACACAGGACAGTTTATACACTGATTTTTCCAGAGCATCGGAATTACGATATAAAACTGGTGAAAGCAATCTGCTGGAGAAGACCACAGCAGAGACTCAGTTGTTAGAGGTCAGGAATATTCTGAGACAAAATGATGCAGACATACAGATTGCTCAAACAAAATTGCAGTCATTATTAAAAAGTGAACGTCCTGTAGTTGCTTCTGATGAACTAAGCAGGCTTTCAATAGAAACAGAGATTTCTTCACTCCAAAATAATCCACAGCTTGGATTTTATAAACAGCAGATAAATATCAGCAGACAGTTTAAAAAGTTGGAGCAAAACAAAATTATTCCTGATATTCTTGTAGGTTATTTCAATCAAAGTCTTGTTGGCGTGCAAAATATTGATGGGCAGGATCAATACTTTGGCAAGGACAAACATTTCCAGGGATTTCAACTCGGGCTTGCTATTCCACTTTGGTTTGCTCCTCATGTTGCGAGATCCAGGGCAGCAGCAGCCCAGGAGGAGTCATCACGAAAAACGGCAGAATATTTTGAAACATCGCTAACAGGAGAAATGACTCAGGCCCTTCAGGAGTTGGATAAAAATCAGGCTAGTCTTCAATACTATGAATTCAGTGCATTGAAAAATGCTGACTTGATCCTGACTCAATCACGCAAAGCATATCGCGGAGGTGAAATTGGATACATTGAATATCTACAAGCCTTGCGAAGTGCTCTCACGATAAAAACAAATTATCTCACAGCACTCAATCAATACAATCAATCCATTATAAAAATTCAATTCCTTTCAGGAAATTTTAATGCTCAATAACATGAAACATGTAATTATATATTTATCAATACTACTGATTGCTCTCTCCTGTTCAAAAAAAGAAGAAGCTCAAACACAAGATACGACCGCTACCGATTCAATCAAAAATGATGAAGTAATCTTGAGTGACGAACAAATAAAATATGCCAAACTTGAATTTGGTAAACCAGAAAATCGCCAGATAAGCAATAGCATACAAGCTACGGGTGTATTGGACGTGCCTCCACAAAATCTTGTGACAATCTCGGCCCCTCTCGGAGGATTTGTGAAGCATACGGAATTGCTTCAGGGAATGAAAGTTAAAAAAGGTCAGGTTATAGCAATACTCGAACATCCGAGCTACATACAACTTCAGGAGGATTACCTGGATGGAAAAAGTCAGTTGGAATTTCTTGCGCTGGAGTATAAACGGCAACAGGAATTGTCGGTTGAAAATGTAAATGCTGTTAAAACCTTACAACAATCAAAATCGAATTATCAAAGCATGAAAGCCAAGGTCGAAGGACTAAAGGCAAAACTTAGGCTGATCAGTATTAATCCTGCCGACTTGGAGTCCGGGGAAATTAAAAGCACCATTTCAATTAGTTCTCCAATCAATGGTTTCGTTTCACAAGTGCATGTAAACATTGGCATGTATGTAAATCCGATAGATGTCATGTTCAAAATCGTTGATACGGACCATCTTCATGCAGAAGCGCAGGTGTTCGAAAAAGATATTTCAAAACTTATGATAGGTCAAAATGTAAGAATTGTATTATCAAATGATTCAAAAGAAAGATTCGCGACTGTTTATTTGATAGGAAAGGAGATAACAGGAGAGCGAACTATTCGCGTTCATTGTCATCTCACAAACGAAGATCCTTCTCTCATTCCTGGAATGTTTTTCACTGCCACTATTGAAACGGGAGAAAAGGTAACGCCAACTCTCCCTGATGAAGCTTTTGTGAATTACGATGGCAAAGATTTTATTTTCATTGCAGATGACCAGGATAAACACCGGTATAAAATGATTCAGGTGGTTGCTGGTACTTCCAGGGATGGATTCACCGCTGTTGCGATTACGGAACCAATAAAAAATAAATCTGTTGTTATAAAAGGTACGTATGCACTGCTAGGCCTGTTGAAAAATAAAGAAGAGTAAATTTGCATCTCATCATTATCCGCAATGCATTAACTTTAGTCGATGTTCACGCTCATTGCCGGTAGTCTTATTTTAAGTCTTCTCCATGGATTAATCCCAAATCATTGGCTGCCCGTGCTTGCTATCAGTAAACAGGAGAAGTGGGATCTCGCTGAAGCTACGCGTATAACATTCATCGCCGGACTTGCTCACGCAGCCAGCACTATTTTGATTGGAATTATGCTGGCATTGATTGGAGCACAACTCGCCGCGGCAGTTGAAAATTTCACCGCCTACGTTGCTCCTGCGATGCTTTTTATTCTTGGACTTTTTTATATTTATCAACACGCACGTCATAAACATTTCCATGTTGATGGCCCAAAAAAAACCTCCAATAAAAACCGGTTGATCTTTTCGCTTGCCTCCGCCATGTTTTTTTCACCCTGTTTTGAAATTGAAGCTTATTTTCTTGTTGCCGGAGCAGAAGGATTATGGCTTGTCTCATTGCTGGCCTTTCTTTATACCATTGTTTCAGTTACTGGCATGATTATTTGGGTGCGTTTGACATACAGCGGTCTATTAAAGCTGAACTGGCATTCGTTGGAACACAATGCCGGAATTATCACAGGTCTTACTTTAATGCTTTCGGGTATATTGGCTTTCGTTCTTCATTAATTTCAGTGGGAATTTATTGAATGAGTTTGCAATCTTTTACACATATAGTTCACAGAAGATATCGAGGACCACATGCAATCTTACGTTGACTCTATTCTAAATGAAGACGTTCAGGAATTTCTTTCATTGAACGAAGGTGAGGACGTGCAAAAACTCTTGCTGAAGCAGAAAGATTTCCAGGGAATTCCAATGGAATGGATTGCCCAACAGCTCACCGCACGTAAAAAAGCAAAGACAAAAATTTCAAACTGGTACAATACAAAAGGGATTGTTTATCCGCCTTCCGTCAATCTTGAGCAAAGCTCTTCCGACGCAACGGCAAAATTTAAACTTACGTTTCTTAAGGAGTTGATAAAAGATGAAGGAAAAGTTATACGTGCTGTTGATCTCACTGGAGGCTTTGGCGTTGATACCTATTCTTTAAGCAAGCGCGCACAGCACATTGATTATGTTGAGCCCGATACAGATCTCTATGAACTCGCAAAGCATAATCATAAAATATTAAAAGGTCATAATATCACGCATTACAATGCTTCTGCAGAAGACTATCTCGATACACTTGATGAAACGATTGATCTACTATTTATCGATCCATCGCGCAGAAAAGGAACACGTAAAATTTTCAAGCTTGAAGATTGTGAACCAAATGTTATAGAGATACAACAGCAAGTTTTTCAAAAAACGGAATATATTTTAATTAAAACATCTCCACTGCTGGACATTCAACAGGGACTTCGTGAACTTAACCGCGTTTGCCAAGTAATTGTAGTTGCTGTCTGTAATGAATGTAAAGAATTATTATTTTTATTGAAACGAGATTTTTCAGGCGAACCTCCCATACGCGTAGTTGAACTTAATAATTACGGTGAGATAGTGAGCGACGCTTCTCTTACAATTGAAGAGGAAAAAGTGGCTACTGTTAGTTTTTCAAATCCGCTCATCTATTTGTATGAACCATCCGCTGCTCTATTAAAGGCCGGCGCATTCAAATGGACTGCAGAAAAATTCCAGCTTAAGAAATTGGCAGTCAGCTCACATCTTTATACATCAGATGAGATCACTGATTTCCCCGGAAAGATTTATAAAGTTCTTGAACACGTTAAGCTCAACAATAAGTTAAAAGATCAATTTACGAATGGGCATGCAAACATTATTATTCGTAATTTTCCGTTGACCGTTCCCGAGGTGAAGGAAAAAACCGGCTTGAAAGAAGGCGGCGATCAATATCTCCTTCTTACTCAAACAGAGAAAGAAAAGTTTGTAATGATCGCTGAGCGCGTAAAATAAATTTTACTCTTTGCACTATCATTCATATTGTTGTAGAATGATTATTCCTTATCAAACTTTCGCATGGGAAACCATTCCCGTCACAGAACACAAAGGCGAGGCCGGTATTGCTTACTGGCAGACAATTGAGTTTCCCGGACTTCGCATTCGCCTGGTTCAATACAGCAAAGATTATTTTGCAGATCACTGGTGCCAGAAGGGACACATTATTTATTGCCTTGAAGGCGAATTTGTAAGTGAATTAAAAACAGGCGAAAAATCTACCCTTACAAAAGGTATGAGCTACATTGCCTCCGATGATACTAGCTCGCATCGTTCTTCCACAACGCAAGGTGTCAAGCTCTTGATTATCGATGGTGATTTTCTGAAATTGACGTAAATCCCAAATACCATGAAGAAAAATATCTTGACCTTTGTTCTGGTTATCATTACTATGATATCAGTCTTTTACGCGTTCACCCAGCGAACAGAAGCCCTAGTCATGCAAAAAGAAGCGGAAAGAAATATGGAACTTGTTGTGACTGCGCAAAATCAGGCTCAAATGAGTGCCCTTGAAGCAATGCACCAACAACAGCTGGCAAGCGAGCAACGAGTTCTTTTACAACAACAAATCGTCAACTGTAGTAAAAAGAAATAAAGAACGCGACCCTTTCGAATCGCGTCTCTTTATTTAGAAAGTTCTGAGTACACACATGTGAACATGTGCCCTCGTCAGCCCATGAACACTATTTCTGAATATTAATTCCTTTTCCCATCGCCATCATCTGCTGCATTGTACGCTGCATATTTTCTCCTGATCCGTCAAGGAAAATAACATTGCCCTTACCTGCTTCAGCAAAATGCTTGATCGACTCTGTCCACATAGAGAATAAAAGGAACGAAGCATCAAGACTTGCGCCTTGCATCTCCTTTGCTGCCTGTGACATACCTTTTGCAACTTCCTCGCGAAACAATGCAACACCCTGACCACGAAGAGCCGCTGCAATTTTTTCCGCTTCCGCTGCAATCTTGATCGCATTCCCTTCTGCTTCCGCAGCTTTGGTTTTCGTAATTAATAATGCTTGTCCTTCATTCTCTGCCGCCGCACGAAGATTATTGGAAGCAACCACCTGCGCCATTGATCTCATAATTACCTCATCAAAAGCAATGTCATTCAATTGCAAGTCAAGCAAATGAAATCCCCAACCCTCCAATGTATGGTCAAGTTGCTCTTTTACCTCACGAACAATTTCTGTTCTTAATGAAAGAATTTCCGCTTGCTTTTTCGTTGCAACGAAACTTCTGATCGAGCCTTCAATCGTGCGGATCAACGCCTGCATAAAGCTGCGTTCATCCATAAACTTGAAAGCAACATTCTTGATTGTTTCCTCTTCCTGATTGTATACAGCAAAAAGAAGCATTGCTTTGAAATTTACATTAGCCTGATCAATTGTTGTTGCCTGGAATTCCAACTCAACAGAACGATTTTGAATTGAGATCCTTTTGTTGATCTGCTGAATGAATGGCAATTTGAAATTCAATCCCGGACGCATGATCCGGCTATATTTTCCAAAGACCGTCACTACTGCGATCGTCCCTTGCTTGACGGTCACAAAACACATCAGAAGCAACAGGGCCATAACTACCAAGAAAATAATACCACCTGTCATAATATTTGAAATTTAGGGTAAGGGGTTAACGTGACGTTAATGTAGCAAAAAGCAATTACTCCTTTATGGATTATAAAAACTTAATAATTTCCTCAGCGGAAGTTTCGTTTTCTACTCTTTTCACAAGGAGTCCTTCTTCAGAATAAATAAACAGACAAGGTGTTCCAATGCTTCCCATCTCTCGCACTACTTCTGGGATCTCTGCTTGTGCAAAAAATATATTCCGCTTTCCTTCCAGTTTATATTCTTTTCTGAAAGCTGTAATCATCCCCGTAGGTCTTGGCGAACAAATAAAATATAGTGAGTAATCTTTGAAAGAATCAAAGTGATCGCTAATGTCTTTCGCTTCACGCTGACAATGATCGCAGTCTGGGGAATAAAAAAATAAGATGTTTTTTCCTTTAAGCGTATTTGTATTTAATGAATCACCCGAAATCAAAGTTAGTGTAATCGAAGGAATCGTTTTTACTTCAGCCTTTGCACCTATTTCTTTCTCGTTTTCCTTTTTGGAAGGGGAGCAGCTAAAAATCAACACGGCGATTAATAAATAAGCTATTCTCATTTATTTGGATAAAAATATATAAGAGCGTAATACACGATACAGAATAAAATCGCCAGTGAGCCATACACTTTTAACACTTTGCTCCTGTTCTGTGTGTCTTCCCACCATAGCATCGCCCACGGTTTCAACAATCCGATGATCAGGAACAACACGCACGTGAGTGTCAGCAAGAGAATAAACAGCTCAAGGTAATACATCGGTTCAAAGTTAATAGTTAATTGGCGTCCCATCTCAAACTGTGAGATTCAACTCCGATTAATAATTAACAAACAACTGATTTACATCCTCGCTTGTACCAGCACGCTATCCGAAGTACTTTTGCACTTTCATGGAAGCTTGAGGGCGGTCGAGTTCATCTCTTTATATAAAGCGGATAGCCTGGTACAAAATCTGGCGGAGGGAATCCGTGCGTCTTCTTCAAAAGCTATTCGACTAAAAGGGCTTACTGGCAGTCTTGATGCCACAATCCTGGCGGCAGCGTATAAAAGTGTTCGTTCAAGTCATCTCGTGATTTTACAAGACAAAGAAGAAGCCGGCTACTTCTTTAATGATATTCAAAATCTCCTTGGCGAAAAGGAAGTGTTTCTCTTTCCGATGTCATACAAGCGTCCATATGAATATGATGAGACAGAAAATGCCAATGTGCTGATGCGGGCTGAAGCGCTGAATCACCTCAGTGCTCATCCCGGCTCACAGATTCTCATAACATACCCTGAAGCACTTTCTGAAAAAGTGATTACGAAGAAATCGCTTGCTACAAATACATTCGTTGTTCAGAAAAAAGAAAAGCTCGATCGCGAATTCCTGGAAGAATTCCTCCACTCGTATGATTTCGAAAAAACTGATTTCGTTTATGAAGCTGGGCAATTCGCCATACGCGGCGGAATTATCGATGTTTTTTCTTTTGCAAATGAATTTCCTTATCGCATCGAACTTTTTGGTGATGAAGTCGATAGTATCCGAAGCTTCGACCCTGGTTCTCAACTTTCAGTAGAATCAGTGGATACGGTAAGCCTGATGCCAAACGTGCAAACGCGATTGGTCAAGGAAGACCGGCAATCATTGCTCGAATTCATGACCTCCTCTACCCGCCTTTGGATAAAAGATGTCCAGCTTACCGCAGATATTCTTGACAAGAGCTTTGAGAAGGCCAGTGAAAGTTTTGAAAAGATTGTTCGCGAAAGCGGTAGTACAAAACTAGCACTTCAACCTGAACACCTTTTCGAATCAGCTTCTTCATTTATAAAACAACTAAGCTCCTTTCCGATTATAGAATTTGGAAGTCGTAGTCATTTTAAAGCAGCGCAATCCTTTGAATTCAAATCAGCAACCCAGCCAACATTCAGTAAGAACTTTGAACTGCTCGCAAAAAATTTAATTGATCTTCAGGTCCAGGGCTATTCGAACTTTATTGCCTCTGAACAACCGAGACAACTTGAACGCCTCCAGGGAATCTTCGAAGAAATTCATCCCGATCTGAAATTTCAATCTTTGGAATTCCCGTTGCGACAGGGGTTCATCGATCACACATTAAAAATAGTTTGCTACACCGATCACCAGATCTTTGAACGATATCATCGGATTCGCGCAAAAGAAAAATTCAGCAAATCAAAAGCACTCACATTTCGCGAGCTGCAATCGTTGCAGCCCGGGGATTTTGTTACGCATATTGACTACGGGATTTGCAAGTTCGCAGGTCTTGAAAAAAAAGAAGTTAACGGTAAGGAACAAGAGGCTGTTCGTCTTGTCTTCCGTGATAATGATATGGTTTATGCAAGCATTCATTCGCTGCATAAAATCTCTAAATACTCCGGCAAAGAAGGAACTCCTCCTGTTATAAGTAAGCTTGGTTCCGACGAATGGGAAAATAAAAAATCAAAGGTTCGTGGAAAGGTCAAAGATATTGCGCGTGAGTTGATCACTCTTTATGCTACCCGTAAAAAAAATCCTGGCTTTGCCTTTTCGACCGACAGTTTCCTGCAAGCCGAGCTGGAATCCTCATTTATGTATGAAGATACTCCTGACCAGGCAAGTGCTACTGAGGCAGTAAAAAAAGATATGGAGATTCCCCATCCAATGGATCGCCTTGTGTGCGGCGATGTTGGATTTGGAAAAACCGAAGTTGCTATTCGCGCAGCTTTCAAAGCTACTGCAGACGGAAAGCAAGTTGCGATACTTGTTCCGACAACCATATTAGCGATGCAACATGCCAGAACTTTTTCTGAACGTCTTGAAAATTTTCCTGTAAGAATTGAGTATGTGTCTCGTTTCAAAACAGAAAAAGAGATTAAAGAAATTCTAAAAGAAACGAAAGAAGGTAATGTCAACATCCTTATCGGAACGCATCGTATCGTAAGCAAGGACATAGAATTTAAAAATCTTGGTCTGCTTGTTATTGATGAAGAGCAAAAGTTCGGCGTTAAAACAAAAGACAGGTTGAAAGAAATGCGTGTCAATATTGATGTGCTTACATTAACTGCAACGCCAATTCCAAGAACACTTCATTTTTCGTTGATGGGAGCGAGGGATCTTAGCATCATTGCTACGCCTCCCCCAAATCGTCAGCCGGTAACAACAGAACTACATTCATATAACGAAGAAATAATTCGTGACGCCGTTAGTTATGAGATCCGGAGGGGAGGACAAGTCTTCTTTGTGCATAACAGAGTAAGTGATATTGAAAGCGTTGCGAATGTTATCTACAAACTTGTTCCTGATGCGCGCATTGGAATTGCTCACGGACAAATGGAAGGTGATAAGCTTGAGAAAGTAATGATGCGATTCATCGAAGGTGAGTATGATGTGTTGGTATCAACCAACATTATTGAATCCGGACTTGATATTCCCAATGCGAATACGATCATGATCAATCAGGCGCACATGTTTGGTTTGAGTGATCTTCATCAAATGAGGGGACGCGTTGGCCGATCCAATAAAAAAGCATTCTGTTATTTACTCACACCACCTGCTTCTGTCCTTTCTTCTGATTCGCGAAAACGACTTTCGGCATTGGAAGAGTTTTCTGAACTTGGGGATGGCTTTAAAGTTGCCATGCGTGATCTCGACATACGTGGAGCAGGAAATTTACTTGGTGCTGAACAAAGTGGTTTTATCAATGATCTCGGATTCGATACGTATCATAAAATTCTTGATGATGCGATCCAGGATCTCAAAGAAACCGAATTCAGGGATTTGTTTACCGAAGAACTATCTGAAAAAGCGAAGTTGCTTGTTCTGGATTGTACAATAGAAACAGATCTGGAAATTCTTATTCCGGAAAATTACGTGACAAGCGTTCGTGAACGCTTACAGTTATATTCCACATTGGATAGTATTAAGGATGAACCGAATCTGCAGCAATACACATTGTCACTAAAAGATCGCTTTGGCGAAATTCCTCCATCAGTGGAACAATTAATTGATACCGTCAGACTACGTTGGGTTGGTGAAAATCTTGGTTTTGAAAAAATTAGTCTGAAAAACGGAAGGGCCCGTGCTACTTTCGTGGGAAATAATGATGCGTACTTCAAATCAGACATTTTCGGAAAAATCCTCACATTAGTTCAAAAACATTCTAAGCAATGTAGATTGAAAGACCAGACTGGTCGACCAACATTATTCATTGAAGACATCAATTCAGTAGAGGACGCACTTAAAATTCTTGCCCCTTTGGTGATTTCAGGTACTTCAATCGCAATTTCAACAGTTAATTAAAAAATCTTAAATACATATTTTAGAGTCTAATGATGATGTTATCCAAGCAATACTTTCCACCATCTGCCGTTAATGAGTGGTAAAAATTGCAGCCAGGCGATTTGATCTTACATTAAGGATTTATCAAAAAATCGCTATGCTTTGGAAAACACGTAATTATCTCTTTATATTAGCGGTTGCTTTAGTCAAAAAACTAAGATAAAATGAAGCAGATAAAAGGTCTTTTAGCAGTAGTTGGCGGTACGGTGGTAATAGCGTCTTGTTCCCTCATCGGAGGCAATAAGAATGCAAAACCAACGGCCATTAATCCAGGTCAGTTGAGCACAGCTACTAACCTAAAATACAATGACGAAGAAACCGGTGGTTTCCAGGTCAAAGATTTCGAAGGTCAACCGGATGCCCCCAACACGGTATTCATTGAAGGTGGCCGTGCTGTAATGGGTTCCTTCGAAGAAGACGTCATGGCTTATCGCGACAACGTAGAGCGCACTGTCTCAGTAGCCTCATTTTATATGGACGAGACAGAAATTGCTAATATCCACTGGTTGGAATACATGCATTACCTGGCAAAAGACTCTTCTCAAGAAGTTTTCCAGGCTTCTCTTCCCGACACAATGGTGTGGGTAGGTAAGCTCGCCTTCAACGATCCATACGTAGACCATTACTTACGTTATCCTGGCTTCCGTTACTTCCCTGTTGTAGGTGTTAGCTGGACGCAGGCAAGTAACTATGCAAGATGGCGTACGGATGCTGTTAACCGCGAATTGATGAAAGAATCCGGACAGGATCTTCCTGAAGTTCCAGCGGGTGGTAGAATTCCCCTCGAATCCGGTGTTGTTATTCCTGCCTACCGCCTTCCAACAGAAGCAGAATGGGAATATGCTGCACAAGCTCTTATCGGAACTCAGTGGCTTGAAGAAATGCAAACGCACCAACGAATTTATCCTTGGGATGGTCACGCTCTCCGTAATCCGTATGGAAAACAAATGGGCTTTTTCCTTGCCAATTTTAAAAGAGGTCGCGGTGACTACGCCGGTATAGCAGGTCGTTTGAATGATGGTGCACTTATCACCTCATATATATATGAATTTCCTCCTAACGATTACGGTCTTTATAACATGGCAGGTAATGTTAGCGAGTGGGTAATGGATGTGTATCGTCCTCTTTCTTATCAAGACTTTGACGATTTGAACCCAATACGTCGTGATGGTTTCCTGGATGATCAGAAATTCTATAACAGTGATATCGAAAAGAACCCGCAAGGTTTCACGTCTTTGATCACCGATAAGGCCCGTGTCTATAAAGGCGGCTCATGGAAAGACGTAGCGTACTGGATGTCTCCTGGTACTCGTCGCTTCCTTGATCAGGACTCAGCAACAGCTACTATCGGTTTCCGTTGTGCTATGATCCGCGCTGGTTCGAACTACTAATCCGAAAAAATTTAATAAAAAACCCTTCAGGAAACTGAAGGGTTTTTTTATTGAACACAACTTTCCAACAGATTCTCGCAACCCTCAATTTAAGGGTCGGGCCTTTCTACAACCGACATCTCTGTCAATTGCTTTTTTGCGAATTACCTACTCTTACTGTGCCTCTGCTAAACACGCAATACTCAATTCATCACATCCACACTTCACCAAATGTTGCCCGCACGCTTCAAGCGTCGCTCCTGTTGTGATCACATCATCAACCAGCAAAATCCTTTTTCCCTTTATTAATTTCAATCCTTCAACAGCAAAGACATCTTTTACATTTTCCCATCGTTCGGTTTTTGTTTTATGTGTTTGTGTTGCCGTTGATCGCATTCGTATAGAAATGGATTCATCCCACTTCACATTCAACGCTTCACTAATTCCTGCGGCAAGCATCGAACTTTGATTATACCCGCGCTGCCGTTGTCGCGAGGAGTGTAATGGAACAGGAACAATTAGATCAAACTCTTTATCATAGCCTGATTGTGAAAGTTCTCTTCCGTACAATTGTCCTAACCGTATTCCTACTTCAGGATGATTATTATATTTCAGTTGGTGAAGTAAATGCTGAACAATTCCGCTTTTGCGAAATTTTAAAAAGGCCCATCCGTGTTTCAGTGGTAATCGACCCATGAGGCGATTCATAACTGGATTTTCCCTAAACTTATGATAGTTGGTTTTGGGCAAATTAGTCAGGCAAACCGTACAAAGAAGATCCTCTCCTTTGACCAATGGACCCGAACAAGCGAGGCAATAGTGGGGGAAAAAGAGCGAAATAAAATCTTCAACTATCGTATTTGAGGCCAGCATTTGATTTAGCGATGGGGTAAAGAGATATTTGAATAAAATCTACTAACATGAACATTGTAAAACAATTCAATGATTATCGCTCCCGCATGAATGAAAAGATTGCAGAGGGTGATAACCTCATCATAAAACGAATCTTTAATCTCGATACAAATGCGTACGCACCCGGAGTTCTTGATGTCAAATCCAAAGAACTCATCGGTCTCACCTGCTCATTGGTTTTGCGCTGCGACGACTGTGTAAAATATCATCTTGGAAAATGTAAAGAGGTCGGATTTACTACCGAAGAAGTGAATGAAGCAATGGGCGTAGCAACTCTTATTGGTGGAACCATTGTAGTTCCTCATTTGAGAAGAGCTTTTGAATATTGGGAGGCACTTCAAAATGCTTAGAGATCTTGAACTTGAAAAATATTGGTTTGCTCTCCTTCTTCAGGTAGAAAGGATGCTTCATGAAAAACCAAAAGACCTGAATGGCGTGTTGTTCCTCATCGGCGTTCAGGAACTTGGAAAAGGATATCAGAAGTTCACAAAAGAGCAAAAACAAGACTTGATGCATATCGCTATCTGCAAAGTCCTGAGTTACTCCGGTTATTATGAGCTTGAAGGCCTTGATTCGGAAGGCTGGCCGCATTGGAAAATGATCAGGAAAATGCCTCGTTTTGATCTCCTTGAGCAGGAGAAGCTTTTGAAAATGCACGTTCTGGAATATTTTGAAAAAGAATTTGAGTGGACACCTCCTCAGGCAAGCAGAATTTAATGATCCTTGCATAAATCTTGTTGAATTCCGTAAGGCCTTGCTTATCTTTAAGTAGTTGCTTTAAACTAACTGTTCACTAGTTTCGTTTTCATCAAGGATGGGTAGCCAGGTCAAGGTCGTAGATGAAAAGATTGCCTCTTTCCGCAAGAAATATTATCTCAATTTATTTCTTCGCGGTACAATTCTCTCGTTGTCATTATTGCTCGGCTATTTTTTATTAGCCTCTTTAATCGAATATAATCTCTGGCTCGGAAAGGGTGTTCGCCTTTCCCTTTTTATATTATTCTTTTGCACTGCGGCTTATTGCATTTATCGTTTTCTTCGGCAACCATTGATGTGGTGGCTTTCCGGAAACGGAATAGGCAAGGAGCAAAGTGCAAGAATCATCGGCAAACATTTCCCCAAAATTGAAGATCGCCTTGTCAATTTCCTTCAACTTTCACTTATAAGAGAAAATAGAAACCCTCTTCTTGAAGCAAGTCTTGAACAAAAGGCATCAACCTTTGAGAGGTTTTCTTTTGAAAGCAGTATTGATTACAGTGAGAACAGGCGTTACCTAAAATATCTTGCCATCCCTTTAATTCTGTTTATCGGAATTTTTATTGTCAATCAAAGAATCTTCACTCAAAGCGTTGATCACATCATTCACTTCAACAAGGAATTTTCTCCAAAAGCTCCTTTTGATTTTATTATCGACAATAATCAATTGATCGCTTTTCCAAATGAAGATTTTACACTTCATGTTCGATTAACAGGTGAAGCAATTCCAGATGCTGGATATCTTATTATCAATCAGCAGCGATTGAAAATGGAAAGTGAAAAAACAGGAGACTTTACATATACATTCGAAAAACCACAGCAGGATTTTACTTTTCAAGTAGAGGCTGCCGGTTTTTATTCCACTCCTTTCACATTAAAAATTGTGGAGAGACCTGAGCTCGTTAATCTTAAAGTGCAATTACAATTTCCTCGCTACATCGGCCGGCCAGCACAAGAACTTCTCAATGCAGGAAATCTCGAAATTCCGGAAGGAACACGAATTAAGTGGTCCATCCATGTAGCAAACACAAAAAAAGCAACAATTCAATTCACTTCCGGCAAAGGACCTGATACCATGCAACAGCATGATGATCAGGTTTTTGAGTACAATAAAAATTTCTTCTCTCCGGATGATTATGCAATCACTCTTGAAAATGATAACAGCAAAAACAAAGATCGCATTGCGTATCACATCAATGTTATAAAAGATCAATATCCATCTATTGTGGTTGATCACATGCGCGATTCTATTCTTTTTAAATCTATCGCGTTGGGTGGAAGCGTTCAGGATGATTATGGAATCACTCAGCTTGATCTGCATTATGAATTATCAGGAAATGATAGAAAAGAAATTTCAGGGATTATTCCTATTGTCATTAACCGAAGCCAGTCTCAGCAAAACTTCTTCTATAACTGGAGATTGGATTCTCTTAAACTCGACGCTGGTGATCGCCTTCAGTATTACCTCGAGGTTTGGGATAATGATGGAGTTCATGGAAGAAAGTCTATGAAGTCTTCTGCATACCAATTCGAGCTTCCAAGAGCAGAGGAATTTAAAGCGGATATCGAAAAATCACAATCATCAACCAAAAATGAAATTGAAAAGAGTTTATCAAAAGCAAAATCATTGAAAGAATCAATTGATGAGGCCGAACAGAAATTAAAAGGAAAACAATCTCTTGAATGGCAGGATAAAAAAATGCTCGAGAATCTTATCCAGCAAAAGAAAAGTCTTGACCAGGCAGTAAATCAGCTTCAACAGGAAAATAAATTATTAGAAGAAAAGAAGAATTCTTTTTCGGAACAAAATGAACGCATTCGCGAAAAATCAGAGCAGATTCAAAAGCTTATGAACGAGTTGCTTAATAATGAGACGAAAAAACTTTTTGAAGAACTTGAGAAAATGTTGAAGGAGAATCAGGACTCAAACCAGATTCAAAAAATTCTTGACAAAATGGACCGCCAGGAAATCAATATTGAGAAAGAGCTTGAACGCACCCTAGAACTTTTCAAACAACTTCAATACGATTATAAACTGGACCAGGCAATCCAGGAAATAAAAGACCAACAAAGGAAACAGGAAGATCTTCTCGATAAAACTCAGGAATTAGCCGGGGAGAAAAAAGACAATAAATCCGGGAAAGACGGTAAGGACGAAAAAGACAAATCAGACAAATCACAGCAGAAGAAAGAAAGCGATGAAAGGGATCAAAAAATTAATCAGGACGATAAAAAAGATGGAACCAAGAGTGATCAGGCTGATAAAAAAGATGAGAACTCAACAAATGAGTCGCTAGCAGAGGAACAGCAGAAGCTCACCGAAGAAGCTGACAAGTTCAAAAAAACAATCGAAGAACTTGACAAAATGGGCAAGGAACAAAATGAATCAAACGATGGCCCGAAGCAGGAAGAGATTGAAGAAATGAAGGAGCTCCAAAAAGAAAGTAAAGAATCATTGAAGCAGGGAAGTCCTAAGAAAGCAACGGCTCCTCAGAAAAAATCCGCGCAAAAAATGCAACGAATGAAGGAGCAGCTCGAGGGGATGCAGAATTCTATGGAGATGGAGATTGATCAGGCAAATCTTGAATCATTACGACAGATTATTCATGGACTTATAAAACTTTCATTCGATCAGGAGGCATTGATCAAAGATTTCAACGCCATTCAGCAGGCAGATCCAAAATATGTTCAGCTATCACAAAATCAATTAAAGATCAAAGATGACTCTAAAGTTATGGAGGACAGCTTGTTAGCGCTTGCAAAGAAGGACGCCTTCATGGGAAATATTGTTACAAGAGAAATAAGTGAACTCAATAGTCATCTTGATAAAGCAATTGAGAATATTAAAGAAAGAAAGAAAAGTAATGCAAGCACTGATATGCAATTCTCAATGACGAGCATTAATAACCTTGCATTGATGTTAAACGACCACTTCGATATGATGATGGAAATGATGGCGAATGCAATGCCATCACCCGGCAAGAGTAAAAAGAAAGGGCAAAAAAGTTTAGGTGAGATGCAGCAAAAACTCAATCAACAGATTGAGCAAATCAAAGGCAGTGGAAAAAGTGGAAGACAATTATCAGAAGAGCTTGCTAAAATGGCCGCCGAACAAGAACGAATAAGAAGAGCATTAAGTGAGATGCAGGAAAAATTAAAACAAGAAGGAGGTAAGCCATCCGGTGGAGATCTTCCAGGTAAAATGGAACAGACCGAAATGGATCTTGTTAATAAACAGTTGACAGATCAAACCATCCGTAGACAGAAAGATATTCTCACCCGATTGCTTGAATCAGAAAAGTCAATGAGAGAACAGCAGATGGATGAAGAGAGGAAAGGGGAGGCCGCAAAAGATTATCAGAAAGAAATTCCAAAGGCCTTTGAAGAATATTTACGTTTAAAAGAAAAAGAGGTAGAATTGCTTAAAACAATGCCACCTAAGCTCTATCCTTATTATAAGAAAGAGGTGAATGAGTATTTTAAGCGACTTGGCAACCAGAAGTAACAATGGCTATGAAGAACATCCGTATTGAAGTGCCTGCATTGACTGAGAATATCAGGATGATAGAAAGCTTCATCGATAATGCCAGGGAACAATTTCTGCTTGATGATGACATCTATGGAAATATAATGATCGCTGTTACAGAAGCTGTTAACAACGCAATCAAACATGGAAGTAATAACGACACCTCTAAAAATGTCCTTCTAACTCTTACACTTGAAGAATCAACTATTAAATTTAGAATAGAAGATCAGGGTAATGGATTCAACTACGATAACCTTCCAGATCCTACATCTCCTGAAAATCTTGAAAAACCGGGAGGAAGAGGAATTTTCCTGATGAAACACCTTTCCGACGAAGTAGATTTCAAGGATGGGGGTAGGATAGTAGAGTTAAGCTTCTATATGAATGCTTGATGGCTGAAATACATTTCTTCTCAGAAGGAATTTCATTTAAAGTCCCATTTCCACGGAAAACTACGACCTGGCTCCAAAAGATTGCCAAATCCGAAAAGCGCAAAATAGATTCTCTTACATACATTTTCTGCTCTGAAGAATATCTGCTGTCACTCAACAAAAAATATTTGAGGCACTCCACTTACACAGATATTATTTCTTTCGATTTTTCAGAAAGGGGGGGTTCTATTCAGGGTGAGATCTACATCAGTATACCTCGTGTTAAAGAAAACGCAACTACTTTTTCTCAACCATTCGAACAAGAACTAAAGAGAGTTATCTCTCACGGTCTCCTTCACTTTATTGGCTACCGCGACAAATCGAAGGAAGAAAAAGTACAAATGCGATTGAAAGAAGAAGCTTGTCTATCTTTGTGGAAATAAGTTTCACGTGAAACTAGCTATTCGGCCAATGGAACCGTTCCACGTGAAACACACTTTTTAAACTATGTTTCCTTTCTATGATGTAATTGTTGTTGGTGCGGGGCATGCTGGCTGTGAAGCTGCAGCGGCGGCCGCTAATTTGGGCTCGAAAGTTTTGCTGGTTACCATGAACATGGGAACAATTGGTCAAATGTCCTGTAACCCGGCAATGGGTGGAGTTGCAAAAGGACAAATTGTAAGAGAAATTGATGCACTCGGTGGATATTCCGGAATTGTGTCTGATAAATCGATGGTACAGTTCAGAATGCTAAATCGCTCTAAAGGTCCGGCAATGTGGAGTCCCAGAACTCAAAATGACCGGGCAAGATTCTCCGAAGAGTGGAGATTAATGTTAGAAAAAACTCCCAATGTTGACTTCTGGCAGGAAATGGTTTGCGGAATCATCGTTGAAAACGGGCATGCTATTGGAATTAAGACATCATTAGGAATTGAAATCAAAGGAAAATCTGTTGTGCTCACCAACGGTACATTTCTAAATGGCAAAATCCATATTGGCGAAAAGAATTTTGGTGGAGGCAGATCTGCGGAGAAAGAATCCATCGGGTTAACAGAGGATCTCGTTAAACTTGGATTCGAATCAGGAAGAATGAAGACGGGTACTCCACCGCGAGTAGATGGACGCTCATTGGATTATTCCAAAATGGAGGAGCAATTGGGCGATGAAATACCAGGAAAATTCTCTTTTCTCGATTCATCAAAGCCTCTGAAAAAACAGTTAAGCTGCTGGATAACTTACACCAACACCGAAGTTCATGAAGAGCTTGAAAAGGGTTTTTCAAAGTCGCCAATGTTCCAAGGAAGAATTCAAGGTATAGGACCGCGTTACTGCCCATCAATTGAAGACAAGATCAATCGCTTTGCTGATCGCGATCGCCATCAAATATTTGTAGAGCCCGAAGGATGGAACACGGTTGAGATCTATGTAAACGGATTTTCTACATCATTACCCGAGGATGTGCAATACAACGCTATAACTAAAATCCCGGGGTTTGAAAAAGCAAAAATGTTTCGTCCAGGATACGCTATTGAGTATGATTACTTTCCTCCAACCCAGTTGAAGCTCACATTAGAAACGCAATTAGTTGAAAATCTATACTTCGCAGGCCAAATAAACGGAACCACGGGCTATGAGGAGGCTGCATGCCAGGGACTAATGGCGGGTATAAACGCTCACAATAAAGTATTTGAGAAGGATCCATTCATCCTAAAAAGATCAGAGGCGTATATCGGCGTATTGATTGACGACCTGGTAAATAAAGGCACTCTTGAACCCTATAGAATGTTTACTTCACGTGCAGAATATAGAATTCTCCTCCGACAGGACAATGCAGATCTCCGTCTTACTCAAAAGGGTCACGATATTGGACTAGCAGACGATGGGAGACTTATAGCTGTGAACAAAAAGAAATCAGATCTCTCTGAAATTCTTAATGACTTTAATTCGATCAAAGTTTTGCCCGAAGACATAAATGAAGGGCTTGCCGCTTTAAATACCGCTCCAATCAGGGAAAGAACTGCAATTATTAATCTTCTGAAAAGGCCAGAAATAGGGGTAAACGAAGCAATGGCTTTGCACACGTCAATTTCAACTGCAATTAATAAATTCTCAAAAGAGGTTGGTGAACAAGCGGAAATCGTTGTGAAATACGAACCTTATATCGAAAGAGAACAAAAAATGGCAGAGAAAATTGAAAGCCTTGACAGCTATACAATTCATTCGAACTTTGATTACGACAGGGTGAAAGCTTTATCATCTGAAGCCAGGGAAAAACTTAAAAAAATGAAACCAGCTACAATAGGACAGATGTCCCGAATAAGTGGCGTTTCTCCTTCCGATGTTTCAGTGATGACAGTGTATCTAGGCAAATGATGCTATTAGAAAACGTAACATCTTGCCCGGTATGTAATGAAACTTCGTTCACACCCTTCCTGATCTGTAGGGATTACACCACTTCTGAAAAAATGTTTCATGTGGAACAATGTACTTCATGCGAACTGCTGATAACAACTCCTCGTCCAACAGAAAAAGAATCAGGATCGTACTATCAATCCAAATCATACATCTCGCATACATCCGCTGCCGCTGGCATAATGGACTATATCTATTTGATAGTCAGAGGGTTAACTTTAAGTTGGAAGTATAAAATTATACAAAAAGATATCATCGGAAATCGTCTTCTGGATATGGGATGTGGAACAGGAAGCTTCCTTAATTACTGCACAGGCAAAGGAATAAATGCATTTGGAGTTGAGCCATCGACTGAAGCAAGAGCTGCTGCCAGTAATACTAAGGTTGTTGAATCCCTCAAAGAACTTGATGAAACAGGATTTGATGCGATAACGCTATGGCATGTTCTTGAACATGTCTACGATCTTGAGAATACAATCAACATTCTTAAAAACAAATTAGCAGAAAATGGCACCATTTTTATTGCTGTACCTAACTGGAAATCTTACGACTCAGAATATTATAAAGCGTATTGGGCAGGGTATGATGTTCCCAGGCATGTGTGGCATTTTTCAAAAAATACAATGACAAGGCTCATAGAAAATCAAGGACTGCAGATAAAGAAAATTATTCCAATGAAGCTTGATTCTTTTTATGTAAGTCTACTCAGTGAAAAATATAAGGCCAATGGAAAGCTGTCAATTACTGGTTTGATAAAAGGAATCATTTTAGGAATGAGATCAAACATTAAAGGCCATCGTAAAGTGAATAATTCAAGTCTTATCTATCTCATTCAGAAATGATAAAAAATCTGGCTCGTGCGATTGCTGCAATTCTTATATTCAACGCATGTGCAAACATAACGACTCCCATTGGTGGTCCAAAAGATATAGCTCCTCCGAAATTGGTAGAATCAAGCCCTTCCAACAAACAAATAAATTTCAGTAGCAAAACCGTAGAACTGACATTCAATGAGGCTGTAAAGCTTAATAATCCTAAAGAAGAAATAATCATCACACCATCACCAGGCGAAGAAATTGATTTCAGAGTCAAGCAAACAAAACTTCTAATTACACCTAAAGAAGGTTGGCAACCCGAAACTACCTATAGCATTCAATTTAGAGAAGGAGTAAAAGATATCACAGAAGGAAATGTGCCTATTAATTTAAAATTAGCGTTCAGCACAGGACCTAATATAGATTCTCTTCGGTTCTCCGGGAAAATTTATGAACTATTAAAAGGAACTCCAACCGAAAAGATAACGGTTGCAATATATGAGCAGGATACATTTGACCTTTTCACGGATAAACCATTGTACTTCACCAAAACTGACAAGAATGGAAAGTTTACACTGGATAATATAAAAAACGGGTCTTATTACTTTTATGCATGGGATGATAAAAATAAAAATCTAAAAGTCGAAAGTAAAACGGAACGATATGGATTCATTGGTCAAAAACTTGAATTGCAAAAAAATATTGATACTCTCAATGTCGGACTCGTAATGCTTGATGCACGTCAATTGAAAATAACATCAATTCGAAATATTGGTACTGTCACACGTGTTAGATCAAATAAATTTCTAACAGATTACACAATAGAGAGTGACAGCAGCTTTACCAACAACTTCGGCGAAACACAAACCGAAGTGAATATCTGGAATCCGCAAACAATCGGCGACAGCGTTAGAATAAGTTTCGTCGCAACCGACAGCCTCCAAACCAGGATAGACTCAACGTTTTATATTAAAAAGACCAACACGAAACCTATAATCGACACTTACCTCTGGTCACTCGGGGCTCCTGCAATAGAATCTGAAACTGGAATTTTCAAAACAACAATACGATATAACAAACCAATAACGTATATAAATTTTGACAGTCTGTTTATAGTAAGAGACACAATAGAAGTGATTCCAATAACTAAAGAAGATATTTCAATAGACATAAAGCACAAAAAAATAGAAATAGAAAAGAACCTGGACAAAAATCTTTTCAAAGCAGAAGTAGATCCGTTATTCAAACTAAAAGCAGGAAAAGGATTTCTATTAACAATAGATGATGACACCTCGAAAATGTTGAGTATCCCGGTACCGATACTCTGGCCGGAAGATACAGGAACACTACTAATCGAAACAAATACAACATCAAAACATTTTATAATCGAATTACTAACCTCTGACTTTAAAATCATAAGTAGCATACGAGATGCTAAAAAATATACATTTAAAAACATATTACCAGGATCGTACCAACTCAGAATTATAATCGATTCTAATAACAATGGCGTATGGGACCCTGGAAATATTGTTGTTCGCAAAGAGCCAGAGAAAGTGATTTTTTACATCGGCCTGGATAAAAAACCACTCGTTCCACTTCGAGCCAACTGGGAGGTGGGACCTCTGACATTAAAATTTTGACAACTTGTGGATAACTCCTGACAACATTAGGAATGTAACGTAAATTGGAAAAAGCAAAAACTTATCTACATCAGCGAAAGACGCAATTGAGTAAACCGGTGAGTTATGAACATAAAAAATATTGTTGAAGATTGATTTACACAAATTGAGCCTTTGTGAATACCTGATATGTTAGTGCTGAAATTGATTGGAAATGAACTAACTTATTCACATCGTTATAAACAAGTTAAAGATTGGATTTAGGAAAAGAAAGGATTCCACAAATGCACACTGATTATTACCATCATTTTAATTTAATTTTAAAATTCAATACAATACTACTATGGTGTGGAATGTGGATAGTTTCTATTGATACTGCTCAAGCTCAGGAAACGGAGATAAAAATTGCCAATGAATATTTTTTAAAAGCTGATAAAGAAAAGGCTTTTAGCATGTACCAGGTTCTCTCCAAGAAGCCAGAAAATATTCCCCTCATTCATTCAAATTATCTTACTCTCATGCTGGATATGGGGAAGTTTAAAGAAGCAGAAGAGTATGTTGAAAAAGTTCTGAAGAAAGTAGACGATCGTGTTAGTTATCGTGTTGATCTTGGGTTAGTATATATAAGGTCAGGTGATATTCAAAAGGCAGATAGATATTTCAAAGGTCTTATAAAGGCATCGTTACCGGACGTATATAAAACAAAATCTATATCTGACTATCTGGCTGCTCATAATCAACCGGATTATGCTGTGTTGACTTTACAGGAAATAAGGCAATCTATCGGAAATCCTTCAATCTTTACACTGGAGATGGCGAATCTTTATCGCATGCAAAACAAGAGGGATTTGATGGTTGAGGAGTATCTTAATTATATAACGCAGTCGCCTGCTAACATTAACTATGTAAAAAATTTATTGCAGCTTTTTTTAAGTAAACCTGACGAATTGGAAAGTCTTGAAAGAATGTTGTACGACAGAGTTCAAAAATCTCCTGATTCTGAAGTTTTTTCTGATTTATTAATATGGGTGAATCTCCAGCAGAAAAACTTTTATGGTGCATTTATTCAGGCCCGGGCTTATGACAAGCGTTTCAAAAAAGAAAATTCGAAAACACTTGAAATAGCACAGATCGCGCTTAACAATAAAGACTACGATAATGCAGACAAAAGCTTTTCGTATGTCATTAAAGAGTTCGCAAATACTGATAATTATCTCCCGGCGAGATTGGGATTAATTCGCGCGCGGGAAGCTAAAATAAAAAGAAGATTTCCTGTTAACAAGGACTCGGTGCGATTCCTAACAAAAGAGTATCAATCTTTTATTAGACTTTATCCTGATAACGCAAATAGCTATGAGGCAGAATTGAACGAAGCGTTGCTTCATGCTTATTATCTCGATGAAAAAGATTCTGCAATCACAAAGCTTACGGCGTTAGCAAATCAACCACGAGTTCCTGCTTATTTAAAAGCGAAAGCAAAGCTTGATCTTGGAGATATCTTTTTATTAAAAGAAGAACCTTGGGAATCAACCCTGCTTTATTCGCAAGTCGAAAAAACCCAAAAAGATGCACCGTTGGGATATGAAGCAAAACTTCGAAATGCAAAGCTTTCGTATTATAAAGGAGATTTCAGGTTAGCGCAGGAGCATCTTGATATTTTAAAACAAGCAACAACGCGCGAAATTGCCAACGATGCAATGGAGCTGAGCATGCGTATTAAGGAAAATACAGCGTTTGATTCCGTTGGCGCAGCCCTAAAAGAATATGCAGCAATTGAATTGTTACTTGTTCAGAATAAAACAGATGAGGCGCTTCAACGGTTAAAGGTATTTACAACTAATGACGAGGTTGCTTCTACGATAAAAGATGATGTGTACTGGCTTGAAGCAAATCTCAGAATGCAGCGTGGAGAATTCGATCAGGCAATTGTGCTTTTGGAGAAAATTGTGATCGAATTTAACAACGATATTCTTGCTGACGATGCCTATTTTACCGAGGGAGATATTTACGAACATTATTTGAAAAACAAGGAGAAGGCGATGGAGATCTATCGAACGTTCCTGGATAAGTATCCCGGAAGTGTTTATGTAGCGGAAGCAAGGAAACGATTCCGGAACCTTCGCGGAGACTTTCAGGAAAAGATTGTGAATTAACGATCTTATTTTTTCTATTTTACCGCTGGCTTATCTATCTTATTATGTTCAAGCGGATCTTACTGTTAGTACTTGTTTGTCTTTTAGCTTTATCAGTTGTTTTACTTTTCAACACGTTTCAGTTCAAATCGAAACAAATTTCTGTTGAACCAGTAGCTTCCCCGGAGGTCGCCCCATTAGCAATTCAGCATCTTCAGGAAGCGATCAGATACAAAACTATCTCGAATGAGAACCAGGCTCTGTTTGACTCAACACAATTTTATGGATTTCATCGATTTTTAAGATCAATCTATCCGAAAGTTTATGCAACGATGCGTTCAGAAAAAGTGAATAGTTATAGTTTGTTATTCAAATGGGAAGGAAAGAATCCAGGCTTAAAGCCAATAATTTTAATGGCTCATCAGGATGTAGTCCCTGTTGAGGAGGCAACAATAAAAATGTGGTCTGCTGATCCTTTCTCCGGAGAATTGAGAGATAATTTTATTTGGGGACGCGGTTCGTGCGATGACAAAATCAATCTGATCAGTATCATGGAAGATGCTGAAAAACTAATTGGGGAGAATTTTCAACCTGAGCGCACGATTTACTTAGCGTTTGGCCATGATGAAGAGCTGGGAGGAAAAGGAGCAACAGCTATTGCCAAATTATTAAAATCAAGGAATATTACAGCGGAACTTGTATTGGATGAAGGTGGAATTGTTACCATTGGAAGAGTCCCTGGAATAACAAAACCAGTGGCCCTTATTGGAACTTCCGAGAAGGGTTATCTATCACTTGAATTGATTGCACGAAAAAGTGGCGGACATTCTTCAATGCCGGAAACAGAAACCTCAATTGATATTTTGGCGAAGGCTATAACACGCCTCCGCGAAAATCCTTTTCCACCAACCTTCTCTGAATCCACGGAAGGTTTTATGGATCATATAGGACCAGAAATGCCTTTTCTTCAAAAAATTATTTTCGCCAACCGATGGCTGTTTGAAAGTGCGATCGTTGGGATGTATGAAAAAACAGGTTCAGGTAATGCAGTTGTAAGAACAACAATTGCTCCTACAATCATTCATGCAGGAATAAAAGATAATGTTGTCCCCACAGTCGCATCAGCGATCATTAACTTTCGCCTCTTGCCAGGGGATAGTGTGAATGATGTTTTCGGGATGGTTAAAAAAATTATAAACGATGATCGGATCACAGTTGAAAAGCTCACAGTATTCATCGGCGAACCAACTGAGGTCACTTCAGAAGACAGCTTTGCGTTCAAGAAAATAAACGAGATAACAAAGAAAACATTTCCAAATACAGTAACCGCCCCATTCCTGATGATCGGAGGAACGGATTCTCGTCACTTTAATGAAGTTTCTGACGGTATTATCAAGTTCAGTCCAATGACGGATCCAATTGGATTTCACGGTATCGACGAGCGGATAAGCATTGATAATTATAGAACGACACTTTGGTTTTACGAACAGCTAATGCGTGGCACGAAGTAACATTATTCATTTCTCAACGATTTTACGGGATTACTAGAAGCAGCTTTGAACGATTGAAAGCTCATTGTAATCCAGGCAACAACGAAAGCTGAAACGCCGGCAAGCAAGTAAACATAGACTCCGATTTCTGCCTTATACGAATAACTTTTCAACCACCAATCAATACCCCACCATGCTATTGGGGCAGCAATGAAGAATGAAATAACAATGAGCTTTCCGAACTCCTTCGATAGAAGAAGAATAATGCCGCTTACCGATGCGCCTAAAACCTTTCTGATACCAATTTCCTTTGTGCGTAGTTGAGCCGTGAAAGAAGTAAGAGCAAATAATCCAAGACACGCAATAAGTATTGCAAGGCTTGCGAAAATGATAAAGATTTTTCCGAGGCGTTGTTCAGCGGAATACATTTTTGCAAATGACTCATCGAGAAAAGTATAGCTAAACGGTAGTCCAGGTGCCATTGTTTTCCAGGTTTTTTCAATTGCATTAATAACGTCTTGTGCGTCCTTTGCTTCGAAGCGAAATGAAACGAGGCCATTGCTTTTACGAAGAATCATTGCAAGAGGAGAAATATTTTTCTTCAATGATTCGAAATTAAAGTTTTCTACAACACCAATAATAACCAAGTCAGCAGTCCTGTTTGGATCGAGGTTTCCATCACCCTTTTCATCAACGTACCTGCTTATTTTTTTTCCAATGGGATCGCCTTCAATACCGAACATCTTTATTGACGCCTCATTCAATATGACTGCCCCGGAGTCAGCCGAAAATTCTTTTGAGAAGTCGCGACCGGATTTAACGGTCATTCCAAGAGTTGAGATGTAATTATAATCAACTCTCCAAACCTGAAGATTCACAAGATTGTCTGCGGTTGGGAGTGATCCTTGTGGCCAATAGGAGTTGTCGGTTCTGTCAGTTCCACTTACCGGAAGAAATCCAGAAATTGTTCCATTCAGAACACGACTGTCCTTTAATATTTCCTCCTTAAAAGATTCAACCTGATTTTCCAATGCATACGTATCACGGATAATAATAACCTGATCTTTGTTAAATCCAATTTTTGTGTTCTGAATGAATCCAAGTTGTTTGTTGATGGCAATCGTTCCTATGATGAGGAGAATGGAAATTGAAAACTGAAATATAACCAGTGAGCTTCGGATCAATCCACTTTTCATTCCAAGCGAAACGTTTCCTTTTAACACGTTGACAGGTCGAAATGCCGAAAGAAAAAAAGATGGATAAGCGCCGGCAAGAATACCAACAATGAGAATGGAAAGAATTACAATCATCCAGAAGAAGCCCGATCCGAACGGTATTAATAGATCTTTTCCTGACAGATCACGGAATAACGGAACGACCAACCAGGCGATTCCAACGGCGAGCAAAAACGAGAATGCGCTTAACAATACCGATTCGGTCAAAAACTGACGAATCAAATGGGATCTCAGAGAACCCATTACTTTACGAACGCCTACTTCTTTTGCCCGGTTAGCAGAACGGGCAGTACTGAGATTCATAAAATTGATGCAGGCAATAGAAAGAATGAACAAGCCAATGGCTCCAAACAAATAAACATAGGTGATGTCGCTATTGGGTTCAATCTCTGCTTGCAGGTCCGAATGAAGGTGGATGTAGGTCAAGGGTCTCAGTTTCCATTCCAGTTTGTTCCCAGCAGCGTTAAATTTTGCTATTGTGAAGTCTTTTCCTAATCCCATTTTCAATTGAGGTACGGCGTACTTTTCAATCATGGCTGGAAATTTGGAATTCAGCACCTTGTAATCAGCGCCGGGTTTTAGTTTGGCATATGTAAAGAAATTTGCACTCAGCCATTGTCCGTCTTTGTTGTAAGGTTCAGTAACGAGAGAAAGAATAATATTAAAATGAAAGTGACTCGTTGAAGGCATATTCTCAAATACACCAGTAATCTTAAAATTTTCTTTATTTTGGATAATGAGAGTTTGTCCCAGTGGATCTTCATTCGGAAAATATTTTTCAGCAGTCTGTTGACTGATGATCATTGTATGAGGGTCTGTCAACGCTGTTTTTGAATTTCCACTAATAAGAGGGATAGTAAATACAGTTAAGACAGAACTATCGCCATAGACAACATTTTTTTCTTTGAAATTTTGATCAAGCCGCCGGATAAGCATTGAGCTACTATTATAAAAACGAGCGGAATGCTCCACTTCAGCATAATCATTTCGAAGGGCATCGGCCATCATGGCACTATTCGTTGCCACCTTAACATGATTAACCCCAAACTTTATTTCGGTGTCAACACGAAAGATAGCATCAGCGTCTTTATGATGCCTGTCATATTTTAGTTCATCGCTAATAAAAAGAACAATCAGTAAGCAGGATGCGATTCCAACAGCTAGCCCCATTACGTTAATGAATGTATAAAAGCTGTGCTTGCGCAGATTACGTAGTGCGATGGTGAGATAATTTTTGAACATAATCCTAATTGTTTTATTACTGGTTTGGAGGATTTGATTTTGCGTTTCTCGCAATCCGGCATTATGACCGAATGAACGAAGCACTTTATGATATGCGTCGATAAAACGTAATCCATTTTGAATTTCTTTTTCAACAGCGCTGCAAATATGATCGATCACTTCATCTTGAAACTCATCAGCGATAATTCCGCGATAGGTAAGATCTTTGATAATGTAGTTGGTATGTTCGCCGTTGAGCATGTCATGACATTTGAACTTGCAATACACTTGACATTGTTTTGATGAACTCCATAAATTCTGTTACGCGTACTTTCGCAACCGATCTGCCGGAAGCGGTTAGCGTATAATATTTTCTAATCCGCTTGCCCATCATTACCGTTTCTGTTTTTAAAAATCCTTCGGCTTCCAGTTTATGAAGCGTTGGATACAGCGCGCCTTCAGTGAGAAGCATTTTGCTGTCAGAAAGATCTTTTACTCGCTGCGTGATTTCATAGCCGTACATTTTGCCATGATCTTTAAGGATCTTGAGGATAATTGTCTGGAGTGTGCCTTTTAATAATTCAGATGAGTGCATATAATACATAAGTGTATTATGTATAGGACGCAAGAAGATGTCAAAGGGTTGCACCCGGCGAGGGTTTTTAGTCGCTCAGTACGGAAAGTAGTACTTTAGGGTATTCATTTGTACCCAATGCGAGCTGTTTACGCGGTAATTGCTGTTTTTCTGATCATCTGTATTTTTTTTGCACAGTGGTATTTGTGTGCAGTAAGAAGTCTGTGCGAAAGTGTTACAATCCTTGAAATTTTAATGATGCTGTTGTTTGCCTTCATAATTGGATTTGCAGGATCCTGGCTTGTGAGCGAAAATATTTTTATGTCAATACGCCTGCAAGTAGGAAGACTTTTAAAAGATAGAACAGCATTGACTGAAAAAATTCTTACACTAGAAAAAGAAAACAATGTTGCGCGCCGGCATCTTGCAGAATGGCAGCAGGAAGCATCCTTCCTCGCAAAAGGATTAAAAGCTGCCGAGCCGATGCTATTGGAAGCACAAACAAAAGTTCAAACGTTGAGCAATGAGCTTGAATTGTACCGGCGGCGCTATGAAAACCTGAAACAAGAAACAGATTCTGTACGTGATGGTAATCTTGAGCTAAAGATTCAGCTTGATGAACAAAAAGCCAAAGCAGCAAAACTACAATTGGACTTTGCAGAGAAGGCTGTTTCAGAAATTAAAAAGGAAGAGTCAGAGAAGCACGATCCGCATCATTCACGATTTACACCTTCCACAAAGCAGGTAAAGAATGACCTTACGCTTATTAGCGGAATTGGTCCGGTGATCCAGAAAAAACTTAATGATCTTGGAATTTATACATTTCAACAAGTGGCTGAGCTCACACCAGATATGATTGACAGGATCACCAGAACTATAAAATTCTTCCCTGATCGTATAGGTCGCGATAATTGGATCGGTCAGGCGTATGCATGGATAAAGCACAAGAAATAAATCATTTCAAAAGATTTATATGATAACACGTTATCCAACAGACAGAGTTAATAGTTTCACGGATGCGATATTTTCAATTGCACTTACGCTTTTAATACTTGAAGTAAAAGTCCCGTCCACAGAAGAATTTGCGAAGTTTGGAACATTGGGTGCACTTCAGCACCTGATCCCAAGTTTCATTGCATTACTTGTCAGCTTTTTTGTTACAGCTGCCTATTGGCGCGCACACCTGGGCTTTGCGCGGTATATTAAGGAGTATGATGATCGATTGCTGTGGCTTACCATCTGGCTTTTACTTTTCGTAGTGTTTATGCCTTTTTCAACGGCTTTTTATGCTAAGAATTTCAACATCGATGGACCATTTATTTTTTACTGCCTTAACCTCGTTCTTATAGGGTTATTTAATTATCTCATTGTTGTGAGAATCATTAAAATGGAAAAAAGTCATACAATACTTACCCCACTTCTTGCATCCCGACTAAAATTTCGGGCGTTGGTTGCTCCCCTGATCTGGCTTCTTGCAATCGCCCTGGCGCTTGCCATGCCAAATAACCTTATACCAAGAATTACTTTTTTTCTGATTTTCATCATCCTCGCAATTGGTGAAAGGAGATATAAAAGAAAATTTCGCCAGGGAGAATTGAACGATCAATGACACCTTCATAGAGGTGCGATCGATGCTCTATTTGCTTCTTGCTGATCTGATCCAGCAATCAAACCACGAAAAGAACAAGTTGGAAACAAATTATTTTTTAGAAAATACTCTGCATGCATAACAAATTAGTATATCTTCGCTAACGTTTGAAACGAGAAGAAACCATAGACTTTAATATCAAGGCGGCCTGGCATGCGATCGCACGCATGTACAATCAGCAGGCTCTCAAGTATGGCGGTACAATGTCAGTTGGTTTTGCATTACTGAATATTCACTCGGAAGAGGGGACTGCTGCAACGAAAATAGGTCCGATGATGGGCCTTGAAACGAGGAGCCTTACCCGACTTTTGAAATCAATGGAGGAAAAAGGCTTGATCTATCGTGAAGTGGATAAGAATGACCGAAGATCAGTTCTTATTTTTTTAACGAAAGCAGGAAAAAAGAATAAGGAAAAAGCGAAGGACACTGTTTTAAGATTTAACGAAGCAGTTAAAGAGAACTTTTCGAGCCAGAAGCTTGAGGTTTTTTTTGAGGTCGTGCAGGGAATTAATAAAATGATCGAACGAAACGAGATTTATCAAGCGGTTGCTCAACACGAATAATCTAATTTTTAAACGATAGACCAGAAAAAATTTTTATGAATCGTACCATCCGCAAAGTAGCTGTTTTAGGTTCAGGTATAATGGGTTCACGCATTGCTTGTCACTTCGCCAACATTGGCTGTGATGTCATGCTTCTCGACATTGCGCCAAAAGAACTCAATGAAGAAGAAAAGAAAAAAGGACTTGCATTGAATGCCTCTGTAGTAAAAAACAGAATCGTTCAGAGTTCATTTGACGCTACGCTTAAATCAAATCCTGCTCCCCTTTACAGCAAAAAATTCGCATCACGTGTTAAGCTTGGAAACTTTACAGATGATATGTCTAAAGTCAGGAATGTTGATTGGATCATTGAAGTCGTTGTAGAAAATCTTGATGTTAAGAAAATTGTTTATGAGGAAGTCGAAAAACACAGAACACCAGGAACGTTGGTCACATCGAATACTTCCGGGATTCCAATTCATTTAATGGCCGAAGGTCGAAGCGAAGATTTTCAAAAGAACTTTGCAGGATCACATTTCTTCAATCCCCCGAGATATTTAAAATTATTGGAGATCATTCCTACAACGAAGACTGATCCGGAGGTTACAAAATTCCTGATGTACTATGGCGATAAATTCCTTGGAAAGACAACAGTGCTTTGCAAAGACACTCCGGCATTCATTGGAAATCGTGTTGGCATTTTTGGTTTGTTGAAAGTCATCGATTCAATGCGCAAGTTTGATCTTAACGTAGATGAAGTAGATAAACTTACAGGTCCGGTTATTGGCCGACCAAAATCGGCAACATTCAGAACATCGGATGTTGTAGGTCTTGACACGTTGGTAAAGGTTTCGAACAATCTGTATGCAGGATTGGTGAATGATGAAGGTCGCGAGATGTTTAAGTTGCCTGACGTTGTAACAACGCTAGAAAAAAATAAATGGCTTGGAGATAAAACCAATCAGGGATTTTACAAGAAGACAAAAAACGCAAAAGGTCAGACAGAAATTTTAACGCTGGATCTGAAGACATTGGAATACAAGCCAAAAGAAAAAGTAAAGTTTGCGACACTTGAAACAACAAAAGCGATCGATAATCTGAAAGATCGGTTCAAAGTTTTATTAGCGGGAAAAGATAAGGCTGGTGATTTTTATCGTGATGCATTCTTTGGATTGTTTCAATATGTTACGAATCGCATCCCTGAAATCAGTGATGAGCTTTTTAGATTGGATGATGCTGTGTCTGGCGGGTTCGGATGGGATCTTGGTCCATTTGAAACATGGGATGCAATTGGTGTTGAAAATAGTATTCCCTTGATGGAAGCAGCGAAATACAAACCTGCCCAATGGGTCTATGATATGCTTGCTGCAGGCAATAAGTCATTCTATAAAGTTGAAGGTGGCCAGAAAAAATATTATGACATTCCCTCAAGGGCATATAAATCTATTCCTGGAAAAGAGAGCTTTATAATACTTGAAAATAAGAGCGAAAATGTAATATGGAAAAATCAGACATCAAAGATCATTGATCTTGGTGACGGAATTTTGAATTTTGGATGGCATACAAAAAGCTACACGCTTGGAAGTGAAGTGATCGAAGGAATGAGCAAAGCGATTGATCTGGCTGAAAAGGATTATCGTGGATTGGTGATTGGTCATCAGGGACCGGATTTCTCCCTGGGAGCAAACCTTGGATTGGTGTTCATGTATGCGATCGAGCAGGAGTATGATGAGATTGATTTCATGATCAAGGCATTTCAGAATTCAGTGATGCGCATTCGATATTCATCTATTCCGGTTATTGTTTGTCCGCAAGGAAGAACACTTGGTGGAGGTTGTGAAATGACACTGCATGCGGACATAGCACAAGCGGCAGCAGAAACATATATTGGTTTAGTTGAGGTTGGTGTTGGATTGATCCCCGGTGGTGGTGGAACGAAAGAGTACACCAAACGAGTGAGTGATTCAATAGAAGAAGGTGACGTGGAATTGAATGCCTTGCAGAATGCGTTTATGAATATCGCTACAGCGAAAGTTGCTACATCCGCAGAAGAAGCACGCGAGAATGGTGTATTGAAAAAATTGGATCGTATTTCCATGAACAAGGACCGTCAGATCACAGATGCGAAAGAAGCTGCAATAGAACTGGCAGACGCAGGTTACACAATGCCATTGCAAGCAAAAAATATAAAAGTACAGGGGCGCACCGGACAAGCGCTATTCTTGGCAGGTCTTCAGGGAATGTTAATGGGCAAGTATGTTTCTGAACATGATGTGAAAGTTGCAAAATGGATTGCAAACATTATGTGCGGAGGTGATTTGACCTCACCTCAAGAAGTAAGTGAACAATACTTACTTGATCTAGAGCGCGAAGCTTTCTTGTCACTTACTGGCGAGAAGAAAACACTTGAAAGAATCCAGGCGATTCTTACGGGAGGAAAACCTTTGAGAAACTAAGTAGGCAACAGGCAAAAATAATAAAGAGGCAAAGTCATGTCAAACATTCAAGAGTTAAAAATCCAGGGAAATATTTAACATCGGCAGAAAAGCTTAAATCAAAGTAAACCTTTTGCTTATTATAAAAACAGACTTAATAAAAAAGATCAAAATATGAATGCATACATAGTAGGAGGTTACCGAAGTGCAGTAGGCAAAGCAAAGAAGGGTGGATTTCGCTTCACACGACCGGATGATCTCGCAATAGATATTATTAAGTACCTGGTGAAGTCAATTCCCGGATTGGAAAGTAAAATGGTGGATGACCTGATTGTTGGTAATGCTGTTCCGGAAGCGGAACAAGGAATGCAAATGGGAAGAATGATCTCATTGGTGGCGTTAGGAATAGAAGTTCCAGGATTAGTCATCAACCGATATTGTGGATCAGGTGTGGAAGCAATTGCAATTGCGAGCGCACGCATTCATTCTGGACAGGCAGATATTATCATAGCAGGTGGAACAGAATCAATGTCACTGGTCCCGGTGATGGGATTCAAGACAGCATTGAATTATACCATCGCGAGAGATCATCCAACGTATTATACAAGCATGGGGTTAACTGCTGAAGAAGTTTCGAAGCAGTATAAAGTTTCACGTGAAGACCAGGATCAGTTTGCTTATGAATCACACATGAAAGCGGCTGCTGCCTGGAAAGAAGGAAAGTTCAAAGATGAAGGTGTTCCCATCACAGTGAAAGAAGTGTATGTAGATGAGAACATGAAGAAAAAGACACGTGAGCATATTGTAGATAAAGATGAAGGTATCCGTGCCGACACAACTGTGGAGGGTCTTTCAAAATTGAAACCAGTATTTGCAGTGGGCGGGTCTGTCACCGCAGGAAACTCATCCCAAACATCTGATGGAGCTGCGTTCGTTGTTGTAATGAGCGAACGAATGGTGAAGCAATTAAATCTTAAGCCAATTGCGCACATGCTGAGTTATGCGACAGCAGGTGTTGATCCCCGCATCATGGGTATCGGACCAGTTGCCGCCATACCAAAAGCATTGAAGATCGCGGGTAAACATCTTCAGGATATTGATCTTATTGAATTGAACGAAGCATTTGCAGCACAATCACTCGCTGTAATCAGAGAACTTAATATTGATAAAAGCAAGGTGAATGTCAATGGCGGCGCAATCGCAGTTGGTCATCCACTCGGATCTTCCGGCGCAAGATTATCTGTTCAGCTCTTTGGTGAGATGAAGCGACAGAATAAAAAAATTGGAATGGTGACAGCATGTGTTGGCGGAGGCCAGGGAGTTGCTGGTATCTATGAATTATTGAATTAAAAGAATTACCAATCAATAAAGATTAAATATTATGACAACGACAACAGAAAATAAAAAGGCGATCAAAGGAGGGGAATTTTTGCTTCGTGAGACTGCGGCACACGAAATTTTCATACCAGAGGATTTCAATGAAGAGCAACGAATGATAGCTCAGACATGTAAGGATTTTCTGAGACAGGAAGTTTATCCGCATTTGGACGAGATAGATTCGCAAAAAGATCCAACACTTATGCCCTCTCTTCTCGATAAGGCGGGTGAGCTTGGATTACTTGGAACATCGGTACCGCAAGAGTTAGGTGGATTTGGAATGGATTTCAATACAACGATGCTTGTTGCAGAAACACTTGGTGCAGGGTACTCATTTGCAGTTGCGATATCAGCGCATACAGGCATCGGAACGTTGCCAATTCTTTATTACGGAAATGAAGCTCAAAAGAAAAAATATATTCCAAACCTGGCTTCAGGCAAATGGAAAGCATCGTATTGCCTTACAGAACCGGATTCCGGATCTGATGCAAATAGCGGAAAGACAAAAGCGATTCTTTCACCAGACGGAAAACATTATCTGATCACTGGTCAGAAGATGTGGATCACGAATGGTGGCTTTGCCGACATCTTCATCGTATTTGCAAAAGTTGATAACGACAAGAACCTTACGGGCTTTATAGTAGAAAAGGGCTTCGGTGGAATTACAATGAATGAAGAAGAAAAGAAGATGGGTATAAAAGGATCTTCAACGCGTCAGATCTTCTTTAACGATTGCAAAGTGCCTGTTGAAAATATGTTGAGCGAACGTGAGAACGGGTTCAAGATCGCTGTAAATATTTTAAACATTGGTCGTATAAAACTTGGTGTTGCGGCTCTCGGCGGAAGCAAGATGTCAATTTCTGCAGCAATAAAATATGCAAAAGAGCGCAAACAGTTTGGAACATCAATTTCAAACTTCGGTGCGATCAAGCATAAAATAGCCGATGTCATTACACAAATCTTTGCTTCTGAGTCGGCACACTATCGTGCCTCACAGAATATAGATGATGCTTATAATGGATTTGTTGCTGAAGGAATGGATTCAGCAAAAGCAAGGTTAAAAGCATTGGAAGAGTTCGCGATTGAGTGTGCGATTCTAAAAGTACACGGTTCAGAAGTTCTTGATCTTGCTGTCGATGAAGGAGTTCAGATCTTTGGAGGAATGGGATTTTCAGCAGAAGGCCCAATGGATCGTGCTTACAGAGATGCGCGTATCAACAGAATTTTTGAAGGAACAAATGAGATCAATCGCCTTCTTACAATTGATATGTTGTTGAAACGTGCAATGAAAGGTTCACTTGATCTAATGACTCCAGCAATGGCTGTTCAGAAAGAATTGATGGGTATTCCAGATTTCGGCACCAGCGATGATTCAACCTTATTTGCAAAGGAAAAGAAGGCGTTGGCAAATCTTAAGAAGGCTGGCTTAATGATTTCTGGAGCCGCTGTTCAGAAGTTTATGATGAAGCTTTCTGATGAACAGGAAATATTGATGAATCTCGCTGACATGGTGATCGAAGGTTACGTTGCTGAGTCTGTTATGCTTCGTGTTGAGAAGTTAATTGGAATTCGTGGCGAGCAAGCATGTGCTATGGAAAAAGAAATGGCATTGATTTATTTATATGGAGCAATTGAAAAAGCAGGGAGTGCAGGTAAACAGGCCATCTATGCTTTCGCTGAAGGAGATGAGTTGCGATTTATGATGCTTGGATTGAAGAGATTTACAAAGATTGATCCATATAATTTAAAGGAGGCCAGAAGAAGAGTCGCTAATTATGCGATTGAGAAAGGTGAATATCCGTTTTAATTACATGTAACTAATTTGTTTATAGGCCAGATTTATCTGGCCTTTTTTATTTTCTAGTCCTCATTTGAACTTTTAAAATATTAAAGATCATAACGTTTTGCGACTCTTGTTGACGGATAAAGGTGAGCAAAGATCTTGTCTGTGTTCAAAATTGTACAAAATTGCTGTTCATTATTCAACACTTTCGCCCTTTGATCGGATCGTTCGAAACCGAAAATCAATGAATTCATTCTGATTTGCAACTTTTAGTAAAAGCAGAATAGTTATTGATAGATACGGTTGAAAACAATTTCCATATGCATCGCGTCAATAGTTCCTCCACGTCAAGTTCATCAATTCTACTTGCTGTCATTCTTGTACTGACCTTTCCACTTTGGTTTGGTTTTGGAATGGGTTTTTTCGGATTATTGATCGGGGCGGTAGCTGCAGTCTTTGGAATAGTGATTGGAGTTATGGGTGCACTGATTGGAGTTTGTGCATCATTGATTGCTCTTCCTTTTAAAATACTATTTGGTTTTGGAGATTGGGAGTGGCATGAATTCCATCATTTTAATGGACTTGGTGTGTTAATAATTATTATTCTCGCGGTGCTTATTGTAAAGAAGAGAAATGGCTAATCAATTTTTGCCTCCGTTTTAAATGCCAATACGTGATTACGCAATGCGTCTAACCAGGTAACGTCTGCATCCCATTTGGTTCCCAGAAAGATATTACCATTATCAATATGCCGAAAGTAGAACTTATACACTTGAATCTCGTCAGAGATCATTTTTAATTGAAGTTGTCCTTCCGGGAATGTAATCGAGGCATAGGTAGATTCATTTTTCGACATATCATATCCAAGAACTTCTTTTGCTGCTTTGCCTCGCGTATGAACGTAACAAAGAACATAGTTAAATCCTTGTTTGCGTAACTCAGTCTCAGCAGTACCGGTCTCAGTAAGTTTATATTTTAAGAAATAATTGGCACTAAAGAATTGTTCAAGCTCTTTATCCATTGCCTCATTTCCAAATTTGGGAACGGCAAGGTTGTCAACTTTTAAATCAATCGCATAGAATTCCCTGCGCCCTCCTTTTACCGGATCAACGACGATATCTGTTTCAGGATATTCATTGATTAAAAAATTTTGTTTCTTCTGACTTCTCCATGAATCCTGAAAGATTGTTCGAAGCATTTCGTTCAAACGAGGTTTCTGGACTCTCCATGCTGGCAAGGCCGCATCAAAAAGTGATGGTTTTTGATCAAATGTCACCCCTGTTATCTGATATCCTGTTGAGATCTTATCGAAGAAAAGCAAGTATGTAATCTGACGAGATGTAAAATATTCAGTGTACGCTTTGATAATGTCTTTTCCCGCGAGAACTGCGTCAGTTTGAAAGTAAGCGATCGCGTCTATTCCGATTTGCTGAAATGCTTTTTGGGCTTCTTCCAGGTCAGTTTGCTTGCAGGCATGATTAAAAAGAACAATACATCTTGATGAGAGCAGCTTTGCTGGAACAACTTCAACATATTGAATAGAAGGACCAGGAGCATTTTGCGAAAACACGTATATAGTTGTCAATAGCATCAGAATGACTGTGCCCTTAAAAGCCTTTGTTATGTGAGTGAATAATGCTTTCATTAAATCAGTACTAAGCAAACGTAGAATTAATCTTGCTATTTTAAACGAATCGCACTTTTCAATAACATACTCATACCCCGATAAAAATCCCATCGGGCTCTTCTTTTATGGGATAAATAACCAGATCACGAGATCGCTCCGAACATTCGCGACCGGTTTTAAGATTAAACCGATAACCATGCCAGGGACAAATTATTTCGCCTAAATAGTTCACGGCGCCCTTGCTTAGAGATTCTCCATTGTGTGAACACGAATCCTCTACAGCGCGTAACTGATTCTCTTCGCGGACAAGACAAATGCGTTTTCCACGAAGGATCAGAAGCCTGGGTTTCTTTGGTAATACCGCCAGTTCCATTTCACCGGAAGAAGAAAAGACTCGGACCCAATCCATTGAAATATTTTCCGAGGTGTTTCCTTTTTTTACCTTACTTGTCCACCTCTATACAAATATGAAAAAATATATCTGTGTCTTTTCCCTTCGATTACCGAGATTGTGATGTATCATCGGACTCATATTCTATTGAAATAAACCAAACCATTTATTTTACGATGAAAAAATTTTTCCTCTTGTCATTTAATCTTCTTGTTGCAACCTGTTTTGCGCAAGTTGATCCAGCGCTACAGGCTAAAATCTATCAACAGGCAAAGGATCTTGAACCAAAGCTGATAGAATGGAGAAGAAATTTTCACGAACACCCTGAACTTTCAAATCGTGAATTCAAAACAGGAAAGATCATTGCAGATTATTTAAAATCATTAGGGCTTGAAGTTCATTATCCTGTTGCAAAAACCGGAGTCGTTGCCATTTTAAAAGGAGAAAAGCCAGGCCCTGTTGTAGCGTTGCGATCGGACATTGATGCACTGCCGGTAAATGAAAGAAGTTCTCTTCCATTTGTATCCAGGGAAAGATCAACCGTTGGTGGAATTGAGACAGGAGTAATGCATGCTTGTGGTCATGATGCACACATGTCGATGATGATGGGCGTTGCAGATATTTTAGTTAAGAATAAAAATGAGTTGCGTGGTACAGTAAAGTTTATTTTCCAGCCGGCAGAGGAAGGTGCGCCTGCCGGTGAAGAAGGCGGTGCGGCATTAATGATCAAAGAAGGGGTGCTTGAAAACCCAAAAGTGGATGTGATTTTTGGTTTGCATATTCAATCATTGTTACCTCTTGGTCAATTGGCATATCGGGCAGAAGGTTTAATGGCAGCGGTAGACGGATTTAACATAAAAGTGTCAGGTATGGGGGCACATGGCGCAACACCCTGGGATAGTGTTGATCCGATTGCTGTATCAAGTCAGATTATTACCGGATTACAAACTATTGTGAGTCGTCAAACAGATCTTACAAAAGCACCTGTTGTAATTACAATTGGAAGTTTGCATGGCGGAATTCGAAGAAACATTATTCCAGAGGAAGTTTTGATGGAAGGAACGATCCGCACATTTGATAGTGATACGCAGAAAAAGGTGCATGATAAAATCAGGCTTACTGCAACGAAGATTGCGGAAGCTTCAGGAGCAAAAGCAACTGTTGATATTCAAATCATGTATCCTGTTACATTCAATGATGCGAAGCTGACGGCACAAATGGCACCAAGTTTATCCAACGTTTCCACTGATGTTAAAATTACGAACCCGGTTACGATGGCAGAAGATTTTTCTTTTTTTCAACAGAAAGTTCCGGGATTTTTCTTTTTCCTCGGAGCGTACCCTTCCGATATGAAGCTTGCTAAGAATCCAGTTCATCACACAGCAGATTTTATGATTGATGAAAAAGCACTTCTTACTGGTGTAAAGGCATTGACAACGTTAACATTGGACTATATGTATGCAACGGGAAAATAATAGTAATATTATCTTTTAACCATATAGACCCATTGGGCATATAGAATGCGTGAAGCTAAATCAGAAAAGATTGGATTGTGGACCAGCACTGCTTTGGTGGTTGGAAACATGATCGGCTCCGGAGTTTTCTTACTTCCGGCTTCACTCGCAGCATTTGGTTCAATAGGATTATTTGGATGGATAGGTTCTTCGGCAGGCGCTATCGTGCTCGCATTGTTGTTCAGCAATCTAAGTAAGCTTTTACCAAATGTGCTTGGTGGTCCTTACGGATATTCGCGATCAGGACTTGGAGATTTTGCTGGTTATTTAGTTGCGTGGGGATATTGGATTTCTATATGGTGTACAAACGCTGCAATTGCTGTTACGTTTGTTAGTTATACAACTGTATTTTTTCCAATCTTAAAGACGAACCCATATTATTCTGTCGCCGCTGGATTAGGTGCAGTATGGTTACTCACATGGATCAATACATTAGGAGTAAAAGAGGCAGGAAAAGTTCAGATCATAACAACGATCTTAAAACTTACTCCACTGATAGCAGTATCGATTGTTGGCTCGTTTTATATGAATACAAACAACTTCAATGATTTTAATATTAGTGGCCAATCAGATTTTTCGGCAATAACAGCAACCACAACGTTAACCTTATTTGCTTTTCTTGGATTAGAAAGCGCAACGATTCCTTCAGGTAATATTGAAAATCCAGAGAAGACAATACCTCGCGCAACAATGATTGGTACCATACTTACTATTCTTGTTTATGTGTTGGGATCAGTAACCGTGATGGGAATGATTCCCGTGGCTGAGTTAAAAAATTCAAATGCTCCCTTTGCTGATGCAGCTGCGATCATATGGGGAGATACTGCACGGTACTGGGTAGCAGCGGGTGCTATTGTATCAACATTCGGTGCGCTCAATGGTTGGATCTTGCTTCAGGGTCAAATGCCATTCGCTGCAGCGAGCGATAATTTGTTTCCTGTCATCTTTAAGAAACAAAATAAGAAAGGATCCCCTTTTATGGGAATTGTTATATCCAGTATTCTCATCTCAGCATTGATGATGACGAACTTCACGAAAGGGTTGACCGACACATTTACATTCATGGTGTTGATGACGACCATTGCCGTATTGGTGCCTTATCTTTTTTCTGCGGTGTCGTATGCTGTTATTCTTCTTCAGAACAAATATTGGCGGAAAGAATCAATCAGTAAAATTATTGTAGCCATACTTGCTTTCATATTTTCAATGTGGGCAATCATGGGCTCAGGTCAGGAGACAGTTTATTGGGGCTTCCTTGCTATCCTCTCGGGAATTCCATTTTACGTTTGGATGAAAAGAACCAATCAACAATAATGAAGACCACATGTCAATCGGAGTTTAAAAAAATCAAGACTATTTTTATTAAAAAAGTTGATGCTGCGTGGGTCAATGAAGAGCAGATTGACAAACAATGGCAGGAATTAAACTTTCTCAGTAAACCTGATATTGAAATCGCCCGATCTGAATATTCATACTTTGAAAACTTCTTAAACAAGAACGGAATAATTCTTCAATACTTTCCAGTAGATGAATCAGTAACAATGGATTCGATCTATTGCAGAGATGCTGCCATTGCAACAGACAATGGGATGATCATTTGCAACATGGGAAAGCCAGCGCGTGCCAATGAACCGGAAGCAGAGCACAAAGCATTTTTAGAACACGGAATTGAAATTTTAGGGGCCATTCAATCGCCTGGAACTGTTGAAGGTGGTGACGTAGCTTGGCTGGATGAAAAGACGCTGGCCGTTGGTCATACGTATCGTACCAATGACGAAGGTATTGAGCAACTCAGGAAATTATTAAATCCAACAGGTATAAATGTGATTTCATTTTCACTGCCCCATTATAAAGGAGTAACAGATGTTTTCCACTTAATGTCAATTCTAAGTCCGGTTGATAAAGATCTTGCGGTAGTATATTCACCACTCATGCCGATTTCGTTGCGCAATGAGTTACTAAAGAGAAATTATTCTTTGATCGAAGTGCCGGAAGAAGAATTCGATAGCATGGGTTGTAATGTTCTTGCAATTGCACCGCGAAAATGTTTGATGGTAAAAGGTAATCCGAAAACAAAAGCATTACTTGAAAAGGCGCGGTGCGAAGTGTTTGAATATCTTGGGGAAGAGATCAGTGTGAAAGGCGGCGGCGGTCCAACGTGCCTTACCCGGCCAATATTGAGAGAAGGCTGAGAAAAGAAATTATATTTACACCTCCTATACCCTCAATGACGAGAGATACACCCAAAGAGCTTTTTGATAAAGGGCTTATCAATGAAGATCAGTATCAGAAAATAGACCTGATCAGTTCCGGAAAGCTTGTATCTGTTTTTTATGAATTAAGAACACTTCTTTACCTAGGAGTAATGCTTTTTACCACGGGCATGGGAATTCTTATTTATCAAAACATTGGCGATTTTGGCCATATAATTAGCATCATCGCGTTATCGGTTGTTACAATAGTTTGCTTTTGGTATGCATTCAAAAAAACATTACCCTATTCGAATGAGGCGATTAAATCACCAACACCTTATTTTGATTACGTAGTATTGTTGGGGAGTTTACTTTTTATTTCGGTTCAGGGTTACTTACAATTTCAGTTCGGATGGCTTGATGATAAGCTTGGCATAAGCACATTGATCACGGCTGCATTCTTTTTCTATGTTGCTTATAGATTTGACAATGTGGGAATCTTATCACTTGCAATTACTGCACTTGCCTCCTTTTGGAGCATCAGCATTTCTCCACAAAAATGGTATAGTAGTAACTTTTTTGAAGGATCACATCTTTACACGGTGGCGATTGTTTTCGGAGCTTGTCTTGCAGCGATTGCTGTCATTCTTGATAGACGCGGAATCAAAAAGCATTTCACATTTACCTATCTGAATGTTAGTACGATTATTTTCTTTGTTGGATCGGTGGTAGGATTATTTTCCGAAGACATAGCAGTACTTTACATTTTATTGATCTATACCGGATGCGCATTTACATATTATATAGCGCGTTGGGAAAAATCATTCCTGTTTTTATTATACGCATTTATTGCTGCTTATATCGCTACAACATATTTAGTTTTTCTATTGATGAGGGATACGTATGAGTTTTGGTTCTTGTATTCAATGCTGTCGTGTGGTGGGTTTGTTTATTTTCTTGTCAAGTACAGAAACCATTTTACCCAGAAGCAATGATCAGCGCTTACAATGAAGTGAATGTTTATAACCTCGCCGTCATAAAAGAGGCTAAGAGATGGTTTAAAAGTCATTTTATAACAAAGGAACAATCCTCAGCAATTGCAGAAGCGTATAAAACACCCTTTTATCATCCGAATATGATGATACGAGTGATACTTTTTGTAGCAACATTGCTGGGACTTAGCGGAGTTACAGGATTTTTCTTCTTGCTTTTTGGAGAGGCCTTTCAGAATAATCTTCCTGTGTTATCAATAATTTATGCAGTTGGTTCATTCTTCGTTCTGGAAAGATTGTTCATCCACGCAAATCATCATTTTAAATCCGGCCTTACTGAAGCATTGCTATATCATGCGGGGGGATTTTTTATCATGGGAATCGCGGGAATGAGTGATTTCAATAATCAGCATCTGCTCATCTGGACATGTCTTTTAACTTTTACATTTGTTGCGATACGATATCTCGACTTGCTCAGTACGCTTGCTGCAATACTTTCATTGGCAGCAGCTATCTTTTTTGAATTCTATAGTATGGGAGGGATCTTTCAACAGATTATTCCATTCTTATTTATCATTGGATTTTCAATTATTTATTTTTTTTCGAAGAAACTAAAGAAAAGGAATGATCTTAAAATCTGGAGGAACAATATTGTTATCGTTGAATCGGCAAGTCTTATATTAATTTATCTCGGAGGAAATTACCTGGTAGTGCGTGAGCTCAGTGTTAATATGATGAATCTGGTGCTGGACGATGGAGAAGATATTCCGTTTGCCTTGGTTTTTTATTTACTTACCATCATAATCCCAGCAGTATATTTATACGTTGGCATTAAGAACAAGGAAATTGTATTGCTACGGGTGAGCTTGATCGTTCTGGCCGCTTCTGTTTTTACATTTAAATATTATTACAACTTCGGGCATCCCGAGATTACATTAACAATTGCGGGAGTTGTCTTGATACTTATTTCAATTGTATTATTAAATTATCTGAAGATCATTCGTAAAGGATTCACGCGTGAAAATCTTCTTGCAGAAAAGTGGGCAAGCACTAACATTGAATCATTTCTAATATCACAAACCATGGGAGGCAATCAATCTGTCAATTCAAAGGTACATAGTGGAGGGGGAACGTTTGGTGGCGGTGGAGCAAGTGGTGAATTTTAAATAGTTGGATTTTGATAGGACAATCACAGGCCCGACCTGAGCGGGGATGTAACACTTTCAATAAATAAAAAGAATGATCACCTTAAAAAAATCTCTTGTTTTGAAATCGTACTTCGCGTTGTTCATTTGCTGCTTTATTCTTAATCAGGCAGTGGCCCAAAAGAAAAAAATAAATCCCGGCAAAGATGTTGTTATTAAATCCGTCGAAGCGCATCAACTGGAATTAATTGCGATCAGTGATAAGATCTGGGCTTATGCCGAACCTGCATTAAAAGAATATAAGTCATCGAAAGAGCTTGCTGATTATGCTGAAGCACAAGGCTTTAGTGTAAAACGCGGCGTTGCCGGAATGCCAACTGCATTTACTGCAGAATACGGATCAGGCAAACCCATTATTGGAATAATGGGAGAGTTTGACGCACTTCCTGGCATTTCCCAAAAGGCACAACCAACACGTGATCCGCTTGAAGCCGGAGCTGCAGGACATGGATGTGGACACAATCTCTTTGGTGCAGGAAGTCTTGGTGCAGCGGTTGCTGTGAAAGAACTTATCCAACAAGGAAAACTAAAAGGGACATTGCGATATTATGGAACACCTGCAGAAGAAGCAGTTGGCGGAAAGATCTATATGGCACGTGAAGGGCTATTCAATGACATTGATGTATGTCTTGACTGGCATCCTGCAGCAGAGACCAACGCAAACACACAAAGCTCTCAGGCTATCATTGATTTTATCGTTGAGTTCAAGGGTAAAGCAGCACATGCGGCAGCAGATCCGTGGAATGGAAGAAGTGCTGTTGACGGACTTGAATCATTTACCGATGGCGTAAATATGTTACGTGAGCATGTTAAGCCAAGTGTAAGAATGCATTATGCAATTGTAGCAGGAGGTGATGTTCCGAATGTTGTTCCTGAATATGCTAAAATATGGATGTGGATAAGAGATTCGAAACGCAATGGAGTTGAAGACGTATTCACGCGTGTGAAAGAAATTGCCAAAGGCGCTTCTATCATTGCAGGTGTTGAATCAAAAGTAACGGTGCAAACAGGTGACTATGAAATATTAGTAAATAGAAAAGGAGCCGAAATACTTCAATCCAATCTTGAAATTCTTGGACCAATAATGTATACACCCGAGGAAATCGCTTTCGCAAAAAAGATCCAGGAAATGCAAGGTGGTGAACAAACAGGCCTTGATGGGAAAATTTATCCATTGAAGGAAACAAGAGAAACACCTGTTGGTGGATCGACAGATGTTGGTGATATCAGTTGGATCGTTCCTGAAATTACACTTGAAGCAACAACTGCTCCTGCCAACACCGCATGGCATGGCTGGTCAGTGGTCGCGTGCGGAGGAATGTCGATCGGACATAAAGGAATGATACTGGCAGCAAAATCGCTCGCAATGACAATGGTTGATTTATTTGAGAATGAACAACTGCGAAAAGATATTCGTGTAGAATTTGAGAAACGCAGGAACGGATATGTTTATAAATCATATATTCCCGATGGCCCTCCTCCGTTACCGAAAGAACCAACAAAGAAGTGATAGTTTGTGAAATTGGTAATTAGTGGTCGATAAAGATTTCGGTTTTTGATGAGATTTTAAAATTGAATCTACATTTGCCCACTTTTTTAATTGCCTCCTGTCAATTTATTCTTGTACTCTCGGTCCTTAAAAAATTTCCTTCATGCGTATCGCTTCCTGCGGAATAGATTTCGGAACTTCTAATACAAGTGCAGCAATTTCTAAGGATGAGAATGTTAATCTTGTTCCAGTGGAAGGAAATTCTGTAATAATACCCAGCGCAGTTTTTTATAAACGTAACGGAAGTGTTCCTTTTTATGGAAGGCAAGCTGTAAATCTATTCTTTAGTAGACAGGAAGGTCGTTTCATGCGAAGTTTGAAGCGTGTTCTTGGAACTTCTTTGATGAAACAAAGAACATTGGTGAATGGAAAGCTCATGCGTTTTGAAAATATTATTTCGTCTTTTCTTAAGAATATCAAGCAGCAAGTTGATTCAAGTGTGGGAAAAGAAATGGAGCATGTGATCATGGGGCGCCCCGTTCATTTTATGGACGATGATTTAGAAGGGGACAAGCGTGCTGAAAGTGAATTAAGAGCTATTGCCCAACAGATTGGATTTAAACATGTTGAATTTCAATTCGAGCCAATCGCAGGAGCATTCGCGCATGAGATAAAATTAAAGGAAGAGAAGCTCGCGATCGTTGCTGATCTTGGTGGAGGTACTTCTGACTTCACGGTAATACGATTATCAAATCAGTTTATTCATAAGCATGATCGTTCAAATGATATACTTGCAAATACGGGTGTGCGTGTTGGTGGCAATGACTTTGATAAGGACCTAAGTCTTGCAGCGGTGATGCCTGAGATTGGTTATCAAACCACTTATGGAGAAAAAGATCTAGAAGTTCCGCCGAAGCCATTTCATGATCTTGCCGAATGGAGCAAAGTGAATTTTTTGTATACAACCAAAGTCCTTGCACAAACGCGTCAGTTTCTTCACCAGGCACATGATAGAAGAAGATACCAGCGTTTGCTAAAAGTTCTCGAACAGGAGACAGGTCATTCGCTACTCGCGGCAACAGAAGAAACTAAAATTGCATTAACATCTTCCGATGAATTTAAAACAGCACTTTACTTTATTGAGGAAGGACTTGAGATAAATGTGAAACGCTCTTTACTCGAAAAATCAATTAAAGAGCGTATTGAGCGGATTTCAAATTGTACACTGCAATGTCTTCGGCAGGCGCAAGTGAAAAGTGATGATATCAAGCTTGTAATTTTGACGGGCGGATCTACGGAATTGCCGATTGTTCAGGCCGAATTCAAAAAACTGTTTCCTAATGCTGAAGTTGCCGATGAGAATAAACTTTCAAGTGTGGGATTGGGCTTGGCGTACGATGGAATGAATCGCTTTCGATAAAAGTCTTCAATCGAGAGCTTTTGACTCCTTATTCCTGACTTCTATTCAAACATTGTTTTACGAATGGTCTTTTACTTTTTGATAATTCCAATCAACTTAGATGCTCCGATTAAATTCTACCATGAAAAAACTCCTTTTATTCATTCTGTTTGTTCCAGGGCTTTCATTTGCTCAAATAAAGAAACCAATCGTTGCCGGAGATCTCATGAAGATCGCGATCACGCAGCAAATTCAAATTTCGCCTGACGGGTCAAAAGCAGTGATGCTTGTAGCGCGTAAGGCGGTAAAAAATGACAATGAGTATTATTATACACGCCATCTTTATCTGGCTGACTTGGTTTCGGGTGCTGAACCAACGCAAATGACATTTGGTGAGAGAATGGATACAAGTCCGCAATGGTCACCTGATGGGAAGCAAATTGCTTTTGTTCGTGCGGATGGAGATAAATCGCAGATCTGGGTTTTACCATTGAGTGGAGGTGAAGCACATGCCATAACAAAATCAGAAACAGGAGCGAGTAATCCAAAGTGGTCTCCGGATGGAAAGAAATTATTATACTCGTCAGGTATTCCTTTCTATCAGTTGGAAGGAAAAACTCCATGGACGTATGAACGTCCTGGTCGTATTCAGGGAGATGAGCCAAACTTCAAAGCAATGAAAGTAGATGAGAAAAAGAAAATAGCAACAACTCCTGACGGGACGCTTGAAGAAGTTCGTGCATGGCTCGCAAAGAATAACAGCGAAAGTAATCCAAGAATAGTAACACGTCAGAATTTTCAGGGTGAATTGAATCTTTCACCAGATGAAGACTTTTCTCATTTATTCATTAAAGCGATCGACTCTGATGAGAAGGCAGTTCAATTAACAAATGGCTTCCAGGATTTTAAAAGCGCAAATTGGTCGCCTGACGGTAAAAATATTATTTGTGAATCACGGGTTTTTAAAATTCATCCCGACCGTGAACGCGATACCGATCTTTGGATTATCGATGCAACAACGAAGGCCGCTAAAGAATTTTTAACGTGGAAGAACTATAGTATTTCGAATCCATCGTATTCTCCCGATGGAACTCAGATCCTTTTCGCTGCACAAAACAATGTAGATCGGCACGCACAACAAACGCAACTAGCAATTGTTGCTGCAACCGGCGGAATGCCGCAGCTGCTTACAACGGCATTGGACCGTGATGTAAATAATGGAATATTCTCCGCCGACAGCAAAACACTCTATTTCACATCACAGACCGAAGGTTCAATTCCATTATTTAGCATTCCTGCGAAAGGCGGAGCAATTACCAAAGTGTTTGGAAAAGAAAATGGTATAAATGATTTTGATCTGAAAGGTGATAAAATTGTTTTCGCCTTAACAGAAACAAAAAATCCCTGGGAAGTTTTTATTCTCAACACAAAAGATAAATCAACAAAGCAGCTTACAAAGCTTAATGAAGGTTGGCTTGAAGCTAAGCTCATAAGCATTCCAAAAGAGTATTGGATCAATCGTCCGGACGGATCAAAAGTTCAGTATTGGGTAATGGACCCGATTGGAAAAAAAGAAGGAGTAAAATACCCAACGATACTTAACATTCACGGTGGGCCAACGGCAATGTGGGGGCCAGGAATATTTGGAATGTGGCATGAATACCAACTTGAAACAAGCTGGGGTTATGGACTAGTGTATTCAAATCCACGCGGAAGCGGTGGTTACGGAGATAAATTTAAGAAGGCAAACTTTAAAGATTGGGGCAACGGACCAGCGAGTGATATTCTTGGTTCACTTGATGATGCCGCTGCAAAAAATTCATGGATCGATAAAGATCAATTGTTTGTAGAGGGTGGAAGTTATGCGGGTTATATGGTCGCCTGGCTGATCAGTCATGATAATCGTTTTAAGGCTGCAAATGCTCAACGCGGTGTTTATGAGTTGACGACATTTATGGGTGAGGGAAATGCGTGGAGTCTTGTGCCAAATGATTTTGGTGGTTATCCATGGGAACCGGAAACAAAAAAACTGCTTGATTCTGAATCACCCTATTCTTATGTGAAAAATATTAACACACCATTATTAATCATTCATGGTGATCAGGATTTGCGCACAGGAATTATTCAGGGAGAGATGCTTTACAAAAGCTTAAAGATTTTAAACAAACCGGTTGAATACGTTCGCTATCCTAAAGAAGGACATGAACTAACGCGCAGCGGCAACCCAGGCAGGATGATGGATCACATGTTGAGAGTGATTGAGTTTTTTGAGAGATATGTGAAACATCCCGAACAGGCTCCTGCAACAATTAAGTAAGCCATTCTGTAAAAAGTAAAAGGTGACTTCCGACCGGATAAACAGATTTTGTCATCTAGCCGGGACCACTTTTTACTAACTGCCCCTACTTTTTTTAGTAAACAAGATTCTTCTCCATCATAAACTCCGCGATCTGTACCGCATTTGTTGCTGCACCTTTTCGCAGGTTATCAGCAACAACCCACATGTTTATGGTTTTTGGTTGTGTTTCATCACGGCGAATTCTTCCAACGAATACTTCATCTTTTCCATGCGCATTGATTGGCATTGGATAAATATTATTTTTTACATCATCCATTACGATAACGCCAGGAGTATTTTCAAGGATTCTACGAACTTCCGCAAGATCAAATTCCTTATGAAACTCAGCATTAACTGCTTCAGAGTGTCCACCGATTGCTGGAACGCGAACAGTAGTCGCCGTTATACCAATAGAATCATCTCCGAGGATCTTGCGTGTCTCGTTAACCATCTTCATCTCTTCCTTTGTATAAGCATTATCTAAAAAAACATCAATATGCGGTAATACATTCATGTCAATTGGATGAGGATAAACTCTCTTTCCTTTAATGCCTTTACGCTCATTCATCAATTGCTCTACGGCTTCCTTGCCTGTTCCGGTAACTGACTGGTATGTTGAAACAACAATTCGCTTCAACTTATACTTTACGTGCAACGGCGCAAGAGCCATTACCATTTGAATTGTGGAGCAGTTTGGATTTGCGATGATACGATCATCAATCTTTATTATATGACCATTGATTTCCGGTACGACCAGTTTTTTTGTTGGATCCATCCTCCATGCGGAAGAATTATCAATCACGATTGTTCCTTTATCGGCAAATATTGGCGCCCACTCAAGTGAAGTGCTACCACCTGCAGAAAATATAGCGACGTCAGCAGCGAGATCAACACCTTCCTGCATGCCAATAACTGAATACTGCTTACCCTTAAATTCTAACTTTTTCCCAACGCTTTTGGCAGAAGCAACCAAATACAATTCATCGAACTGGAAGTTACGCTCTTCCATAACCCTCAAGATCTCCTGGCCTACCAACCCGGTGGCACCGACTACAACTATTTTCATGACTGTTTTAATTTTTAGAACTACAAAAGTACTATAAATGATATTTTGGTAGGATGAAGCAGTTAAAAATCCTTTTCGTTCTATTGGCGACTCTTTTAACGGAGTGTTGCTTTGCACAGTTCACCGATAATTTTTCGGATGGCGATTTCACCAATAACCCCACGTGGTCGGGAGAGACTTCGAAGTTTAGTATCGTTACTGGAAAAATTAAATTATCTGCCCCCGCAGTTTCTGAATCATCTTTTTTGTCAACTCCAAGCCAGGCAATGCAGGAAGCTTTATGGGAGTTTGGTGTGCAACTTGACTTCAATCCAAGTGCCACAAACTACGCTAAAATCTATCTCGCATCTGATCAGCAAAACTTGCGCACGTCACTGAATGGATATTTTATAAAAATTGGCAATACCACCCACGACATTTGTCTTTACAGACAAAATATGCTTGTTGAAACGAAGATCATCGATGGACCAGATGACCGTGTTGATCTATCGGTTGTAAAAGTTAAAATTAAAGTTACGCGTAGTGAATCAGGTGAATGGAGGCTATTGACGGATGTCAAGCTTACAGGAACATACTTATTGGAAGGAAGTGCAGTTGACAATGTCAATACAATTTCATCTTACTTTGGAATAGTGTGTACATACACTGCCACACGTTCTGATAAATTTTGGTTTGATGATTTTGTTGTAACGGGAATTCCGATTCCTGACACAACATCACCATCAATTGTTTCACTTACAACACCAACAGCAAAGCAGGTACGTATTTTATTTTCTGAAAGCCTGCAACTACCGAGCGCTCAGAATACGATTAATTATTCTTTAGGAAATATTGGATCTCCGGCATCGGCAACAATGGTCTCCGATCAAAAAACTGTCCTTCTTGAATTCCTAACGCCGATGACAAATGGAGTTACATACTCTCTTCATATCGAAGATGTAAGCGATCTCATTGGAAATAAAATACCTGCAATAAATGTTAGTTGTTTATATTTTGTAGTTGTTCCTGGTCATAATAAAGATGTAATACTTACTGAATTGTTTCCGGATACATCGCCGCAAATTGGATTGCCAAATGCAGAGTTCGTGGAAATTTATAACAGAAGTAGTTCTCCGTTCAATGTAAATGGGTGGAAATTAACCGATGGGAGTTCAACCGCTATATTTCCCTCCCAGATAATTCTTCCTGGAGAATATTGGATCGTAACCTCATCCACATCAGGCAATTTGTTTACTGGTTTTGGTAAAACAATTGGTCTTCTGAATTTTCCAACACTGAATAATGATGGAGATACTTTTGTTTTAAAAGATGCAAGTAATAAAACCATTGATTCAGTTTCTTATGAAATTGAATGGTATCATGATCCCGACAAGCAACAAGGCGGATGGACATTGGAGTTAATTGATCCAGCAAATCCATGTGGTGAGGGAGATAACTGGACTGCATCGGAAGATAAAAATGGAGGTACACCAGGTCGTCAAAATTCTGTTTTTGCCAATAAACCGGATATTTCAGCACCGATATTAGTTTCAGTATTTCCTACGTCATCAACAAGTGTAGTGTTAACATTCAATGAAAAACTGGATCCCTCATCGTTAACCACAGGCAATTTCACACTACAGCCTTCATCTCCTATTTTGAGGACTACATTTATTGATAAAAGTTTACGATCAATAAAGATTGAAACGGCGCAAAGTCTTCAATCGAGAAAATCGTATATAATTGAGATGAAAAATATTATTGATTGCAATGAAAATTCAAGTGAGGTAATGATGTTTGCTTTCGGACTACCTGAAAAAGCCGATAGTCTTGATGTTACAGTAAACGAAATTCTCTTTAATCCGTCATCCGGCGGTGTTGACTTCGTTGAGATTAACAATAGATCAGATAAGTTTATAAACCTTAAAAGCTGGAAACTTGGCAATTATAATCAAGGCATAGTGGAGAATGCGGTGACATTATTTTTGAATGATATTTTGCTTCGTCCGAATTCATTGATGGTGTTCACAACAAATCCATCCGTCGTTACATCGCAATATTCCATCAATGGAGGAAGCAATATTGTTAAAACACCAATGCCATCATTGTCAGATGATCAGGGATCGGTCGCTGTAATTGATGGTTTCGGGAAAATCATAGATGAAGTAGGATATTCAAAAACATGGCATTCTGTATTTATCAAAAGTGATGAAGGAGTTTCGTTGGAACGAATATCATTGGATGCTGCATCCAATGATAAAAATAACTGGACATCTGCGAGTTCAAGATCCGGATTTGGAACGCCTGGATTATTGAACTCTCAACATCGTGACGTGGGTACTACGAGCAACGATAATATATCAGTCATTCCTGAAATTTTTTCACCTGGAAGTGGTGTAAATAATTTCGTTCAGATTCAATACCGGTTTGATGAAGGCCAGGTAGCGAATGTAAAAGTCTATGACACACAAGGCCATTTATTAAAGACCCTCGTCAGCAATGAATTCCTTGGCGTTGAAGGTTCATTGCGATGGGACGGAGATCGTGATGACGGCACGAAAACGAGGATGGGATATTATTTTGTCTGGTTTGAAACTTTTACATCTTCGGGCCTGGTGAGTACTTTTCGAAGGAGGGTAATTGTCAGTTCAAACTAGCAGGGTCGTCTTAATTTCTGATGTTATTAGGTGCAACTACCTCTAATATACTCAAGTTATATTAAGTAGTATTAAACGGCCATTTTCCGAAAAAACAGTAATGGCGAAAATTTGGTCAATTCAGGTCTTTTACAATTATTTCAAACCACGTCATTATCTAGTTCAACGAGATTTTTTGTTTTAGGTGAAGGCGCGTATTTTTGCGCATCTTTTTTAAACCCATATCACTGGAGGACTAGGTATTATGGCGAAATCAGTTAAAAAATCAACTACTAAAGTGGTGAAGAAAGCAAAGGCAACTCCCAAAGCAAAAAAGCCTGTAAAGGCGGCTAAAGTCCTTGCCAAAAAAGTGGTAGCAAAACCTGCGAAGAAAGTGGCCGCAAAGAAGGAAGAGCCTAAAAAGGAAGTGATCATCAAAAAGACGATCGAGAAGGCCGCTCCGACTGGTAAAAAAACGACAGAAATAAAAGCGGCCGTTGTTGTGCCAAAGCCACAGCATAACCTAAAAGTGTTTCCTGCATTGACGCAGCGTCCAATTGCTCATAAACAAATAAATACAACTGCAGGAGCAAACAAGGATGATAAGACACGCTATAGTGATGAAGAGTTAAAAGATTTTGAATCACGGATCAAGACGAAGCTTGAAACATCGAAAGAAGAGTTTCGCATTCTTAAAGAAACACTCAATCGCAATAATGATGCGGGTACCGACAGCACGTCAGGAGGAAATACAAAAGTATTGGAAGATGGAGCAGAAACTGCAGAGAAAGAGAATCTGAGTCAGCTTGCTGCGCGCCAGTTGAAGTACATCACCAATCTTGAAAATGCGTTGGTGCGTATTAAGAATGGCACGTATGGAATATGCACTGTAACAGGTAAGCTTATTCCAAAAGAAAGATTGTATGCAGTTCCTCACACTACGCAATCAATCGAAGCGAAAATGATGCAGCGTGATTAATTAATCGTACAAAGAAATAAACCCAACCGTTGGACTTCCTACAAAATCATATTGAGGCGCTGATATTCTGTTCACCATCTCCTATTAAACTGGCTGAACTTAAGTCATGTCTTACAGAAATGTTTAATGCAGATGTTCCGGAGGAAGATATTGTTGGGGCAATTCAGCGTGTCGAAAATAAATTTAAACACGAAGACTTTTCATTTGAGTTGAACACTGCTGGCGGAGGTTATCAGTTCCTGACAAAACCCGCATACCAGGCAAGTATTGGTATCATGCTAAAGCAGCAATCGAAGAAAAGACTTTCCACTTCTGCAATGGAGACGCTTTCAATCATTGCTTACAAACAACCCGTATCAAAAACAGAGGTTGAAACTATCCGCGGCGTTAATTGCGATTACGCAGTACAAAAACTTCTCGAAAAAGGATTGATAGAAATTCAAGGTAAAGGTGATGGCGTGGGTCGCCCGTTAATTTATGGCACAAGCCCTAAATTCATGGAGTACTTTGGTATCAGCGAACTTAACGAATTACCAACTCCGAAAGATTTCTCTCAGGAGGTCAACACCATCGGGGAGACCCAGGAGAATCAATAGTCTATTTCCATTCAAGGCCGTTTGTGCCTAACTTGTAATAATCATGGCACAAAAAAGTCGATTCCGTACTACTTCAGGTCCTACTACCAATAGGGCTCAGAAGTTTAAAAAGAATTCCGGTAGAGATGATACGCCTGGTTCAGGTTCTTCATTCAAAAAGAAAAATAGTTTTTCTGATCGCAAGGCTCCGTACAAAACAGCAGGAGGTAGCAGCAAACCTTTTGTTAAAAAAGAATTTAAAGACAAAGACGACAGCGCCCCACGCTCTTCTAATCCAGAAAAGAAAACAAGAGATTTTTCTGACAAGAAAGGAAGCTTGTCGGATAAAAAAGGTCCTTTTAAATCGTATGAAGATAAAAGGAAGCCATTTATAAAGAAAGATTTCAAGGACAAAGACTCATCACCGCGATCATTCGGTGAAAATAAAAACTCAAAAGAATACGCTGAAAGAAAACCGAAATCATTTTCCAGAGAAGCTCAAAGTGAAAGAGAAGCACGTAAGGGTCCACCCGACTATTCTGACAAAGAACGACCGGTAGGAAAGGATCTAAGACGTACAAACTTTGATGATGGAAAAAATAATCCATCACGTTCAACAGAGAAAAAATTTTTTGGCAAACGTCCGCGTACAGATAAGCCTTACGAGGAATCAGTTCTTCCGGGAGACGATCTCATCAGATTAAACAGATTTATTTCAAATAGCGGAATTTGTTCTCGACGAGAAGCTGATGAAATGATAACGATGGGTCTCATTACAGTCAACGGACAATCAGTAGTTGAATTGGGCTACAAAGTAAAACGGAGCGATGATGTTCGTCACGATGGTAAGCGTCTTAAAGCTGAAAAGCCAGTTTATATTTTATTGAATAAGCCAAAGGGATTCATCACAACGACAGATGATCCGCAGGAACGCAACACGGTAATGCAATTGATCAACGGGGCATGTAAAGAGCGTGTTTATCCTGTGGGTCGATTGGACAGAAATACATCAGGTCTTTTGTTATTGACGAACGATGGTGATTTGACTGAAAAGTTGTCACATCCAAAGCATAACGTTAAGAAGATCTATAAAGCAGAGCTCGATCGACCTATTACGAAAGCAGATTTTCAAAAAATTGTGGACGGTGTTCGTCTTGAAGAAGGTAAAGTAATGGTAGATGACGTTGCTATCGTTGGAGAAGATGGAAAAACGATCGGATTGGAAATTCATATAGGATGGAATAGAGTTGTAAGAAGATTATTTGAAGCAATTGGATACGACGTTGTGAAGCTCGACAGATCTGTTTATGCGACTCTTGATAAAAAAGATTTGTCACGTGGTCATTGGAGATTCTTGCGCCAGGATGAAGTGATCCGATTGAAACATTTTCAATAACGAATTAAATATTCTAAATCCTTGCAGGAATGAAAGTTGGGATACACGGAAAAGATTTTCAACAGAAGTCCCCACTTTTTATGGAGCAGATACTCACGCTGCTTACACGATACAAGGCTGATATTTCCGTTTCCTCAAAATTTTACAAGCAGTACAAGTCCAGTCATGACTTCAAGCTAAATGTTTTTGAGCATGGCGACAATCTCAACAAGCTTGACTTTTTTCTTTCGATCGGTGGTGATGGTACGTTACTTGAATCAGTGACATATATCGGTAAAAGCCAGACACCTATTCTAGGAATTAATACCGGGCGACTTGGTTTCCTTGCAACGTTAAGTCGTGACGGAATTGAAATGGCATTGGATAATCTTTTCAACAAAAGATTCAACGTAGATCAACGCGTGATGCTTTCGCTTGTGTCGGAACCAAAATTATTTCCTGGTTTAAATTTTGCCCTCAATGATTTTACGATAATGAAGAAAGATACTTCATCCATGATAACAGTTCATGTTTCCGTTGACGGAGAATTGCTTAATTCTTATTGGGCGGATGGAGTAATCGTTTCAACACCAACCGGATCAACGGGATATTCCCTCAGCTGCGGAGGTCCACTTGTTTTTCCGGAATCCGAGAGTTTTATTGTAACACCGGTAAGCCCTCATAATCTGACTGCCCGCCCGATAGTGGTGTCCGATCAGTCAGAATTGACTTTCAAAATTGAGGGCAGAAGTAAAAAATTCCTCGTTTCTCTTGATTCACGTTTCGAAACCGTTGATGAAAAAGTAAAACTCAAAATAAGAAAAGAACGATTCAAAGCGCACATCATTCAGCTTCCAGGGCAGCATTATTTCAAGACTCTCCGCCAAAAACTCAACTGGGGTTTAGACATCCGTAATTAGTGCAAACAGGTGTTTGGCGCTTACCAAAGCATGTTATTGGGGATAAATGCTGTGGCAAAGTATTTATTTTTATACATTTGGTATTCTTCAAAAGTCGTTTAGTATGAGAAAGCTGTGTTTTGTGCTGATTTGTTTCATGCTATTGGCTGGCGTGAATACAAGTTATGCGCAGTTTAACCGTAAGGGAATCAAAAAGACGAACAAGCGGATGGGCGCTTACCGGGGGGGCAAGTCTGCTTTCGGAAAGCAAAATAGGTACAATGCGATCGGACTCTCATTGAGTGCTCTTAATTACTATGGTGATCTTTCTCCAACCCCTGGAAAATTAAGTACGGATATATCATTTACTAAACCTGGTATCGGTATTTCATTTAGCCATCGTTTTGGTCCACGTTATACGCTGCAAGCTCAATTCATGTTCGGAACACTAAAGGGTTCTGATGCTGAATCAGCGAATGCCGGAGATGGAAGCAATGGAATATATAGACACACAAGGAATCTTTCTTTTCGTAATCAAATCAAAGAACTTACAGTAGTTGCCGTTTTCGATTTATTCGATAATCCTTCTACATACATGAGTCGTGTAAAATGGACTCCTTACATATATGGCGGCGTAGCGCTTTTCTTGCACAATCCTCAAGCCATTGCTCCGGCAAAAGACCTTCAAGGCAATGCACTTGCTGAAGCAGGTAAGTGGGTAGACCTTCAACCTCTGGGAACTGAAGGACAATATGCAAAATTATCATCATCAGATGCTAACTATGGTATCAAGCCATACTCTTTATTGCAAGTAGCAATTCCTATTGGAATTGGCGCACGCTTCAGGTTGAATGAAGTAATGGATCTCTCTATTGACATCGGTATCAGATACACCTTCACAGATTATCTTGACGATGTAAGTGCGAATTATACTGATCTTTCAAAGTTAAGTAGTCCTTTGGCTCAGGCAATGGCATATCGTACAAATGAACTTGCAGGTTATCCGAAGAATCCAACACCTTCCGGGGTAGCCGGAGTAAATGTTGAGGCAGGTTATGGAAAGGAATATTTTTCCAATAACAGAGGAAGCAAGAGGGACAACGACCTTTATATGGTGACGAGAATTATGCTTGCCTATATTATAAGTCCTTCATATCACAGAGCCAAATTCAGATGATGCAACTGGAAAAACCTTCCAGTCTTTTTGTTGGCATTCTTTTTTTCCTTACAGCCACAACGGGATTCGCCCAGATAACGCAGCGATCCGAAGTAGGTATTGGTATCGGAACCTTTAATTATACAGGGGATCTTGTTCGTTCCTATGATTTTGGTTTTTCAAAACCCGCCTTCACAATTTTTTACCGTGCAAATATCAGCAAGGTTGTAAGCTTTCGCGCTTCTCTTACTGCTGGTCAACTCGGTGCAACAGATAAAGATGCACGCATTGATGCATTTTCAGTAAAGAGAAATGCCTCGTTCGATATTTTTTTATCAGAGCTCTCAGGAGTTTATGAATATCATTTTCTTGATTGGAGAGATGGCCGCCATCCGCTAAGATTTACTCCCTATTTATTTGCCGGTCTTGCTTTGTTTAATATGTCTGGAGTTCCTCAAAAGACAGTGCAGTACAGTAATGTGCAGATATCAATACCTTTTGGCGGTGGTATAAAGTATGTATTGAATCCAAAATATTATATGGCAATGGAATTCGGTATACGAAAGACATTTTTTGATTATCTCGATAATGTTTCTGAATCAGATCTGTCTCAAAAGACCTATCAGTACGGAAACAAATATGATTATGATACTTATTATTTTCTTGGGATAACCATCACCCGCACATTCTACAATATCCCTTGCCCTACAAATCCTTACAGATAGTAACTCATAAGTCAACTAATTCCAGGTTTTATTCATCTCAAGTATCATTGTATGCCAGTTTGGCGATAGTGTGTAAATGTCGGAAATAGGCTACTTTTGCGGTCTTGTGGCATCTTTCAAAGACCAAATCGACGTAAACAACCTGCCTCTGCACGTTGCCATCATAATGGATGGAAATGGACGTTGGGCAAAGAAAAAAGGTGCAGTGCGTATTTTTGGTCATAGAAATGCGATTCAGGCGGTAACAGACGTTACTGAGGGGTGTGGGGAGTTGGGTATCAAATACCTGACATTATACGCTTTCAGCACGGAAAACTGGGGTAGGCCAAAAGAAGAAGTAGACGCTTTGATGGAGTTGCTGGTGAATACAATAAAAAAAGAGATCAACAATCTTATGGAGAACCGCGTGCGGCTTCAAACGATCGGGGATATATCACATTTGCCAAAAACATGCCAGCGCAATCTTAACGAGGCGAAGGAGACAACAAAAAATAATACAGGGCTTACAGTGTTGCTTGCATTGAATTATAGCGGACGTTGGGAGATTCTGGAGGCAGCGAGAAAGCTTGCTCGGGATGCGCGACAGGGAATTCTTGATCCTGAAGATATTGATGAAAAAATGTTTTCAAATCAGTTAGAAACAAGAGGCGTTCCTGATCCTGAACTACTGATCCGCACCAGTGGAGAACAGCGGGTAAGCAATTTTTTACTGTGGCAGATTGCCTATACAGAACTGTACATTACAAAGACGTTATGGCCGGATTTTAGGAAAGAAGATTTATACGAAGCCATTTATTCGTATCAGCACCGCGAACGGAGATTTGGAAAAGTATTAGAACCGAACACCTGACAAATGAGAAGGATTTTTACTTTGTGCTTGTTGATGGTGTGCGGTGTCTCCGGCTTTGCACAATTTAGAAAAGGACGCGATAATGCACCCTCTGTGGTAATACCAAAAAATGAGGCTACGTTAAACTACGCTTCTCCTACAGAATATTTTATCGCAGGGATTGATGTCACAGGCTTAAATGTCCTTGATAAAAATGCCGTGATTTCTTTAACAGGTCTTAAGGTTGGCGATAAAATAAAAATTCCCGGAGATCAGATTGCAACGGCAATCAGAAAGATATGGAAGCATGGTTTGGTTGGGGATATTACAATTAGTGTTGATAGACTCGAAGGACAGAATGCTTACCTGATGATTGTTCTTTCAGAACGCCCCCGTCTTACAGATTTTTATTTTGTTGGTCTTAATAAAACGAAGCAATCATCTTTGAAAGATGACATCAAGCTTATAAAAGGGAAAATAGTCAATGATGCTACAATCCGTAATACCGAATTAACAGTTAGAAAATATTTTGCTAAAAAAGGCTTCCTTAATACAGAGGTAAAGATCACTACAGAAAAAGATACACTGAATCGTGGAGGCGCACGTCTTAGGATCAATGTAGATTTGAAGACGAAAGTCAGAATAAACGAAATCATATTTGATGGCAATAAGCAGATCGAAAGTGCTCAATTAAAAAAGAAAATGAAGAAAACGCATGAACATTCTCGCTTTTCTCTTCATCGCGCAATCTATGGAGCATTCGTCACAACGCCTCCAAGTCATTATAAAGCAGCGTTGGATTCAAGCAGAAAACTTACATGGAAAGAGATAAAAGCATTCATTACCAGGAATGTAAAGCTAAACGTCTTCAAAAGCTCAAAGTTTATTCGTTCAGATTTTGAAGACGATAAGAAAAAGATAATAACATATTACAACACTCAGGGATTTCGGGATGCTGAACTTATTTCGGATACAATCGTCCGCCACAGCTCAAACAGCATTGATGTCCTCTTCAACATATCAGAAGGCAGGAAATATTATTTCAGAAATATTTTCTGGACGGGAAATTACATTCACACTGCAGCAACGCTGAATAAGATCCTTGACATTAAGAAAGGGGATGTTTACAATCTGGAAATGATTCATAGAAAAACCTCTTTTAATCCAAAGGGAGCAGATATCAGTGGACTATACATGGATGATGGTTATTTGTTTTTCCGCGTTAACCCAGTTGAAGTGGCGATCGAAGGAGATTCAATTGACCTTGAAATGCGGATTTTTGAAGGAGATCAGGCAACCATTGATCGGGTGCTGATCAGTGGAAATGAACGGACAAGTGATCACGTTATCAGAAGAGAGCTTAGCACAATTCCGGGACAAAAATTCAGGAGATCGGACATCATTCGTACTCAGCAAATGCTATCTTCAATGGGATACTTCAATCCTCAGAAAGTTGAACCGGATGTACGCCCCAATCCATCCAATGGTACGGTTGATATAGAATGGAAAGTAGAGGAGCAATCAAATGACCAGGTGCAATTGTCCGGTGGTTGGGGAGGCTACTACGGATTCGTTGGAACGGTTGGATTGACCTTCAATAACTTCTCAATGCGTAACATCGGGCACTTCAGCAAATGGAGACCATTACCAGTGGGTGACGGACAGAAGTTATCGGTTCAGGCACAGGCAAACGGTAAATCATTCCAAAGTTATTCTCTTTCATTTACAGAACCATGGCTGGGAGGATCAAGACCTAATTCATTCACCGTAAGTCTTTCTCACTCTATTTCAAGAAGACCCAATAGCAGATATGAATTCACAGATGATTTCTCACTGAAGCAAAGTGGTATAACATTATCGCTAGGTCGTCGACTTGAATGGCCGGATAATTACTTCACACTTACAAATGCACTTTCATTTCTTGTTTATAATTATAGGAATTATCTGTACGGATCGACAGCACTTCCTAACGTTGGTCAAACAAATAGCTTAACATTCAATACGACACTTGCCCGAAATAGCATTGATAATCCGATGTATCCAACATCAGGATCTCAAATATCATTGAGTGTATCATTGACTCCACCGTATTCATTATTTCGCAATTCTGAATACGTAAAAAATATAGACGAACGCTACAAATGGCTCGAGCTTCATAAGTGGATGTTTGATTCGAAATTTTATATCAAGTTGTTAGGAAGCAATAAGCCAACGGGAAGAAGTCTTGTAATGGAAGCGAGGGCACACATGGGATTTATTGGCCGTTACAATTCAAGCTTACCGCAAGGACCGTTTGAACGATTCTTTATGGGAGGCGCAGGTCTTGCCGGAGGATTTAATTCATACGTATTAGGTCAGGAAATTGTCGGACTCCGTGGTTATGCTGACAACCTTATAACACCACCGCTATATGCATTGAGAAATTCAGCTTCAGCCTCAACAATTGAAGGTGGTATTGTATATGATAAGTTTGTAATGGAGCTTCGCTATCCTATCAGCACGAGTCAGTCGGCAACAATCTATACATTGGTATTTGGAGAAGCTGGAAACAACTGGAATAATTTTTATGACTTTAATCCGTTTAAATCCTATCGATCTGCGGGGGTAGGCGCACGGATATTTATGCCGGCATTTGGGCTTATTGGATTAAACTGGGCGTATGGTTTTGATGCTCTTCCAGGATCTACTCAAATAAGCGGATCCCAATTTCACTTCACCATCGGCCAACAAATTCGTTAAAAAAGTGAAGCTTCTTGCAACAATAGCGCTATTCCTGGTCTTCGGCTTGAATTTTGCCGAAGCACAGAAGTTCGGGTACATCGATTCCAATTTTATTCTTGGAAAAATGCCTGAATATGCGAAAGCACAGAATGAAATCGACCAGCTTTCGGTAGGATGGCAGAAAGAAGTTGAAGAGATGTCAAAAAATGTGGAAGCTCTTTATTCGTCTTATAAAGCGGAAGAAGTTCTTCTCACAGACGAGATGAAAACGGAGCGAATGGACTTAATTCACAAGAAGGAAGCCGAATCGAAAGAATACCAGAGAAAAGTATTTGGATTTGGAGGCTTATTTTTTTTGAAAAAACAAGAATTGATTAAACCTTTACAGGACAAAGTCTGGGATGCAGTTGAGAAAGTTTCGAAACAGAACAGGTTAGCGATTATTTTCGATAAATCAGGACAACTAGTAATGATATATACAGATCCCCGGCATGATTATACAGATTTTGTATTAGAAGAACTTGGATTGGGAGACCCTAACGATAAAATAAAGTAAAAACAAAATGAGAATAGTAATGATTGTATTCCTGACCTTGTTGTCGGTAGGAACATTTGCACAGACAACGGAAACTCCGCAAAAATTTGGATACGCAAATTTTGAATCTATTTATGCGCAAATGCCAGAATCAAAACAGACTGAAAATGCATTAAAAGTTCATAGCGAACAACTGAAAGCTCAGTTGGATGCAAAATATAAAGAGTACCAGTCTAAGTTAGACATCTACCAGAAGTCAGCATCAACAATGATCGACGCCGTTAGACAAAACTCTGAGACAGAACTAACACAATTTCAACAGAACATCCAAAAATTCCAACAGGATGCTGAAGCATCATTGCAGAAAAAGCAAGGGGATCTGATGCAACCCATTTTTGCAAAAATTGGAAAGGCCATCGAAGATGTTGCGAAAGAAAATAGTTTCACGTACATCTTCACCGCTAAGTCATTATCCGGTGATAACATTTTACTGTATGCCGATGAAAAATATAACGTATCAACAATGGTGTTGAAGAAAATGGGAGTTACGCCAGCTCCCGTAGTAACAACCCCTGCAACAACAGTTCCAGCAGTAAAAAAGCCTCAATAAAAAATGCCTAACACAATCAAATAAAATCGATCATGAGAGTAATATTTATCTTTTTATTAACCCTGTGTTCTGTTGCAGCATTTGCGCAGACGCAAAAAATAGGATATGCCGACTGGGAGTACATTTTTAGCCAGATGCCAGAGTCTAAAGCTATCGATAGTGAAATGAGAACTCATGGAGGTCAGCTGGAAGCTCAGCTTAAATCAAAATACTCAGAGTATGAAGTAAAACTGAAAGCTTATCAGGCGGCAGCAGCAACAATGGTTGATGCTATTCGTCGAGATAAGGAAACAGAATTGACTCAACTTCAAGAGAATATTCAAAAGTTTCAACAAGATGCAGAAGCATCGATAAAGAAAAAGCAAGCAGCGCTACTGGCCCCCATTTATACTAAGGTTGGAAAGGCTATTGAAGACACTGCAAAGGAAAATGGTTTTGCATTTATCTTCTCACCGCAAATGGCAGGAGGTGGCGATATCCTTCTTTACAGCGATGATAAATTTGATGTGTCCGTGTTAGTATTGAAGAAGATGGGAATCACCCCAACTCCTGCAACAACAACAGCAATCACCCCTAAGTAATAAGCATTAATCAACAGAAAGCCCTGACCGGTTAATGGTCAGGGCTTTCTGTTTTAAAAGATGAGTTGTTCCACCAAACGATCTTACACCAGTTATTACTCATTGTTTCACCGTTTTTATTACTGTTCAATAACCTCTTCTACCTTATCCATTTTATCTTCGGTATATGCACCTGATGTAGCGTAGACAATTTTACCAGTCGGATCCAGCACAAAGAAGTAAGGGATGTCACGTTTCTCGAAATCAAGGGCTTCTTTATACGTTTTGAGTTCTCCTTTATAAAATAAAATATTTGGCAGCAGTTGTGGGTCCATATTCTTTGCGGCTTTCTTCTTTGCAGTTCCTGTTGCTGCCGCGTTGATACCAGTAAACATGGGGACGAAGTAAACATTAACATCATAACCCATTCCAGCCATTAAGCCAGTTGCCTTTTGAACAAATTTTGAGAATACAGGTTCAAACCAGGTGTTTAATTCATCTTCTGATTTTTTTGAATAAGCTAATCCAAGAAGAGTATACTTTCCTTTCACATCATCCGGCAGCACGACTTTTTTATCCTCTACCGTCTGAGTTTCCATAATTGGGAAAATCTTACCGATTACTTGTGCCGGTGATTCAATGCAGATAAATGATATGATTGATAGAATAAATAGTTTCATATTCTTTTTTTAGCAGTACAATTTACGAAAACATTAAGAGGCAAGTTTGACTGCCGGACGGCCTCACCTGCATTCTTAACGAAAATCGAAGCACTTTTGTATTCTCACGAAGAAATGAATAACGAGTAAGAGAGGCAAATAAACACTCAGGCAACCTTTTTCAACAATTCGGAGTCTTTGATTCGGTTTGACCAACAGGAATAGGAAATTTTGGGCTAAGAGTTACAAAAAAATAAAAATTTTATTCTATGTGACGTGGTTTAAATTATCTTTCAAAAACAATTGTGCTTTATGAAAAAAAATATCTGGTTACTAGTGATTTTTCCATTTTTTGTGTCTGCCCAAACTTCTGTAGAAAAGGCAAAGAAGCTTTATGAAGATCAAAAGCCTGCTGAAGCTAAAAAGATTTTAGCTCTTATCGAAGATGACAATAAGGAATATGCAGCGGCCCAGTATTATCTCGGCAGAATTTCTTTTGATGAGAAAAAGTATGACGATGCTTCTGATTTTTTTGAAGAGGCAGTAGATGCGAATGATAAAGTCGCAGAATATCATGATTGGCTGGGTAATGTTTACGGTACAATTGCACGTGATGCAAACCCATTGAAGCAAGGAATGCTTGCTCCTAAAATGAAAAATCAATGGGAAAAAGCAATTGCATTAGATCCTTCCTTAGTCGGTGCGCGTACTTCATTGATTCAATATTACCTGCAGGCACCGGGTTTTATGGGTGGCAGCGTTGAGAAGGCTCAGGAAACGGCAAAGCAGATTATACTATTGAAACCGGCAGAAGGACATTTACAATTGGGAAAGATTTATCTCTCAAAGAAAAATAAACCGGAGGCTGAAAAAGAGTTTGCGGAAATGGTTAAAGCTGACCCATCCTATTCTTTAAATTATGCGAGTTATTGGATAGCTCAAAAGCAATATGACAAAGCATTTTCACTTTATGAATCCGAAATAAAAAGAAACCCTGGAGAGATGTCGTATGTGTACCAACTTGGAAAAGCGAGTGCACTTTCCGGTCAAAACCTCGAACGGGGAGAAGAATGTCTTAGGAAATATCTTTTGCATACCCCTAACGCAAATGAGCCTTCTCATGCAGGAGCAAAAATGAGACTTGCTCAGATCATGGAAAAAAAAGGCAACGTAGGTGAGGCGAAGAAATTATTTCAGGAAGCTTTCAGGCAGGATCCGTCAATGAAGGAAGCGGAGGAAGGCTTGAAACGAACTTCCAGATAATCCGTATATTCTTTTTATGGAAATTGCCTTAAAGAAAACCGAGCGGATTGAAGTCATTGATATTCTTCGTGGATTTACACTGCTTGGAATTATTCTCGTTCATTTTACTGAGCAATATTATGCGGGTCCCCCGTTACCGAAGAATACACTTCCAGGCATAGCGGACAACATCGTCGCTGGATTTATTGGAATATTCATTTCAGGAAAATTTTTTATGATCTTCTCATTCCTTTTTGGTTTGAGTTTTTTTATCCAGTTCAATAAAAGCGATCAGCGAAGTACGTTTTTTATACGGTTTGCATGGAGATTGATTGTTCTTTTCTTAATAGGATTTATTCACAGTTTGCATTATCGTGGAGATATTCTTACCATTTATGCAGTACTCGGTATTGTATTGTTGCTGTGCTATAAACTTCCGGATAAAATATTATTACTGCTGGCTTTTTTATTGATTATAAATGTACCAACCATTCTTACGAGACTGGTTGGTCTGTTTACTGCAGAGAGCGGGGCACCACTGTTTCCTCAAGATGATAGCGCAAACCAAATCTATTATGACACTTTAAAGAGAGGATCGTATCTCGATATTCTTAGAGCAAACCTTTATGAGATCAAGGGAAAATTTGAATTCCAGGTAATTTTTGGACGGCTTTATATTACGATGGGTTTATTCTTTCTGGGCCTGTACGTAGGAAGAAAGAATATTTTTCAGGATATCGCTTTATTTAAAAAATTGATCAGGTGTAGTCTCTTTACGATGCTTGGTTGTGTTGTCATTGGCTTGATTATTTATGCTGGAACACTCATTGCTAAAACAGAAATATCCGAACGAGTTGGATTTTTAGTGGGTGGTGGGCTATGGGATATTTTTAGTGCGGCGCTTGCTACTATTTATGTAAGCATGATCGTGAGATTATTTCAACGAGATAAATGGAAAAATCGTTTAATGGTTTTCTATTCTGTGGGTCGTATGGGATTGACAACGTATTTGATGCAAACGCTATTCGGAGTACTATTTTTCTTTTCCTTTGGATTTAATCAACTGAGTGAACATGGTGCTGCGTTGCTTGCAGCAATGGGGGTATCAATATTCATCTTTCAAATATTTTTCAGCAATTTCTGGTTGAAGCATTTTTATTATGGGCCAGTGGAATGGTTGTGGAGGAGTTTGACATATTTAAAGGTGCAGCCATTCAAGAGATGATACCTTCGGGAAAATTTTAAACGCAAATGGCACATAAAAAAATAGGCTTTTTTTTGCTAGAGTCTTGTGTCTCCAATGTGCCCTTTGTGTTTAAAACATTTAGCCGATTTAAGTGTCTGAACGCTACTTAACCTTAAACAGCGGTGGGATCATATTCTCCCACTCCGTTGCCTCTTGGTACGCTCTCGCAAGAGCGACAGCCGGAGCTTCGCCGTATAATTTTCCAATGAATGAAATACTTGTTGGGCTTCCTTTGTCATTAAAACCATTTGGAACAACCACACACGGATTTCCTGTAAGATTAGTAACAAGTAATTGTGTTCCGCCAAAGCTTGGTGAGATGATGATATCGAAGTCTTTTGTTTTTTCAAAATACTCTTTAATTAAGTCTGTACGAATTCTCGATGCATTGATATAATCAACAGCAGGAATAAATCTCGCGGCGCGAAATGTATTCGGCCATGCCCATTTACGTTGATCTGTTAAAAGACTGTCGCGATTGGAACGCGTAAGCTCATCAAATGCAGCAGCTCCTTCCGCAGTGAGCATAATTCTCACAGCTTCAACAGGAATTTTACTGGATAGATCTACCGGTTGCAAGTTGACTCCTATCGACTTTAGTGTTTCAAGTGCTTTTGCATCATTTTCTTTGGTTGGATATGATCCATCGAATAGGTTTTTTAAGTATCCTATTTTTAATTTTTTAATATCGGAAGAATAATTAAAAGCGGCCTCAGTCACCGAGTTATCCAAGTCATCGGTTCCTCGAATGGAATTCAATACAATTGCGCAGTCAAGAGCTGATCGGCAAATAGGCCCGATCTTGTCCATACTCCAGCTCAATGCCATTGCACCAAAACGACTTACTCTTCCAAAGGATGGACGAAGTCCGCTTACACCGCATCGTGTTGATGGTGAAACGATAGATCCAAGGGTTTCAGTTCCAATAGCAAACCCAACTAGTCCGGCTGCTGTCGAGGACGCAGAACCTGCTGAAGATCCACTTGAGCCTTCTGAAAGATTCCACGGATTTTTTGTGACGCCACCATACCAGATATCACCCATTGCCAACGCGCCAAGAGTAAGCTTAACAATTAATACAGCGCCTGCCTGGTCAAGTTTTGTGACAACAGTAGCTGTTTCCGGAAGCATTTGTCCTTTATAAGGAGTTGCGCCCCATGTTGTTTCTGTCCCTTCAACTGATAATAGATCTTTTATGCCGTAAGGAATTCCATGAAGAGGTCCACGATATTTTCCTTGTATGATTTCATCGTCCATTTTTTTTGCCTGCTTCAAGGCAGATTCTTCCAGAACAGTAATCGCGCATTGTAATGTGGGTGCATGTTCCTTAATACGATCGAGGTAAATCGTAGTTAGTTCAGTAGAAGTGATCTTCCTGGATTTGATCAGAACGGCAAGTTTATAGACAGGATAAAAGGCAAGTTCTTTTTTGTTGACGGGAACCTGAACCTCTTTTGGCAGACCCCAATCAATGACTAGTTGTTTTTTTTCAATTTTAAAACCTGGTGGCACCGGGTCAAATACGAGTGACATTGACACCGAATTTTTTAATGCGTACTGATGAATTGCCCGGATTGATTTTTGATAATCCTGAAGCGAGGAAAAAAGTGAATCGCGTTCTGCGTTCGTAAAATCCAGGTCGTAATATGGTTCTATTTCCTTCGTGGGAAACTTATTTTGACCGATGGCAATAGTTGATACTATCAAAAAGATGGCAAGACATCCTGAAACCTTATACCTTGCAAACTGTTTTAGTAAAATGTATTTCATTTACGTTCTGTGTTTAGACGGGTTATCATGTTTTTGTAAGATAGTATTCGAAGAAGAAATAAACTATGAAGAAATATTTTTTAAAGCTTTATCAGTATAACGACTGGTCCAACAAACGAGTGCTGAACACACTTCAGCGACAGAATATAAAGGATGAAAAAATTCTTTCATTGATGGGGCATATTGTGGCGGCCCAATTCCTTTGGCTTCACCGGATAAAGGCACTGCCACCTCCAGAATTGAAATTGTGGGGAAGCTACACTCTTCCACAACTGATCAAACTTTCGGACGATGCCGGTAAGCAATGGCTTGAGTTTGTGGAGGAACATGAGGATTTTGATCGCGAGTTAACGTATACGAATTATGTGGGTGATCATTACACTAATAATGTTGAAACGATCATGATTCATCTTGTAAATCATTCATCATATCATCGGGCACAAATCGCAATGCTGCTTCGTCAAAAGAGATTTGAGCCGATCAATACGGATATGATTACCTATGACAGGGTGTTGAGAGGACAGCTACCTCATTAAAAATTAAATGAAGGAATTAAAACCGGCTGTCATTCCCATACAACAACACTTTTACTCTTATACCACGTTGGATACATTTTCAGATGAATTTTTTCTACTTCGTTTCGCTTCACTTTTAGTGTAGGCGTCAATAAACCATTGGCGATCGACCAGTCTTTTTTCATGATGACAGCTTTTGCTAATCGCTCAAAGGTCTCTAATGTTGGATTCAATTGACTTAATGTGACCGTAATACTTTCGATGATCTCTGATTGCGTTTTCTTTTTACCTGTAACGGATAAATTAATTAATGCAATAGGTTGGGGAACACCGTTTCCAACGACAGATACTTGTTCAATGTCAGTATTACCAAGTAGTTTCATTTCGATGGATGCGGGTGCTACGAATTTTCCTTTATCAGTTTTAAACTGATCTTTTAATCTTCCTACTAATGTCAGAAACCCCTCTTTATCAATTGTACCACTATCTCCAGTCTTGAAGAATCCATCAGAAGTAAAGACAGAATTGGTTGCTTCAGGATCTTTGAAATAACCCTTCATCAATGCATTACTCTTCATTAAGATTTCACCTTCGCCACTCAACTTTAGTTCAACTTCTTTCCACGCTCTTCCTACCGTTCCAAATTTGAAATCCGAACCATGATCCCCGGTACAATAGCCACAGTTTTCTGTCATTCCATAAAGTTCCTGGATTTTAATTCCGAGATTTTTATACCATTCTAAAAGTGAAACAGGTATAGGCGCAGCGCCACATCCAACTATTTTTGCTTTGCTTAGACCGAGTTTCTTCTGAATGAGTTTCCTGATCAGACTTTTTACAATTGGAATAGATAAAAGCCGATCAAGTTTTTTCTGTGAAAGCTTTGATAAAATTCCCTCCTGAAACTTCGCGTAAATCCGTGGCACACCACCAAATATCACGGGTTGAACTTCTCCAAGATTCTGAGGAAACTTTTCCAATGATTCTGAAAAAGCAATGGCACTTCCGCTATAAAGAGCTACCATTTCTATGTATGCTCTCTCGGCAATGTGAGCAAGCGGTAGATACGAAAAAAAATTATGAGCCTTGTCAATACCAAAACTTACAACAGCAGACTTCCCCAAAAAATCAAGCGCGCCAAATGTTAACATTACCCCTTTTGGAGTTCCCGTTGTGCCTGATGAATAAATGATAGTGGCCAGTGAATCTGCTGTTGGATGAAATGATTGAATTGAATTTTTTTTAAGAAAATCATTCCAGCGCAGCGCTTCTTTTGGTCCGTAAAATGGGAATGTAATTTTTATTACTGATTCAGGAATTGCAGGCTTTTGATTTCCATAATCATCAAGCTTGCCAACGAAAATTGCTTTTGCTTCGCTATGATCAAGTACATATTTTACAGCAGCTGCAGACAGCGATGGATAGATGGGAACAGAAATATACCCGGCCATCCATATTGCCAGGTCGGCCATTATCCAGTGTGCACAGTTCTTTGAAAGTATTGCAATAGTGGAACCAGCCGGGAAATTCATTTGACGTAAGCCGGTTGCCATACTTCGTATTTCTTCACCCGCTTTCGCGAAAGAATATTCATGCCATTTACCGTCAATTGGTTGCCGAAGAAAGATCTTGTTGGGCGTAGCCGCTTCCCATTGATAGAATTTGTCGAGTGGGCTTGAATTCATTGCTAATCTTCGGAATGTTAATGTTAATTTTAATCACTTGAATTTCTAAAAGCAAGCAACAAATGTCTTCTGAACCAAAAAAGCTGTTTCTTCTTGATGCATACGCACTTATTTATCGTGCTCACTTTGCCTTTACAAAGAATCCACGAATTAATTCAAAGGGCATAAATACGTCTGTTCCGTTTGGGTTTACCAATACATTGCTTGAGGTACTCCAAAAGCAGAAGCCAACTCACATAGGGGTTGCCTTCGATACAGTAAAGAAAACTTTTCGTGATGAGATCTTTAAGGAATACAAGGCGCATCGTCAGGAAACACCGGAAGATATCCGCGCCGGCATTCCAAAATGTAAGGAGATCATTCGCGGTTTTAATATTCCAATTCTTGAAATGGATGGTTTTGAAGCTGATGATGTTATTGGAACATTGGCAACACAGGCTGCGCAGCAAGGATTTCAAGTATTCATGATGACACCCGACAAAGACTTTGGGCAATTGGTGAAAGAAAATGTTTTCCTCTATAAACCTGCCTACATGGGTAATTCCGTGGACGTGATGGGGATCAAGGAAGTATGTGAAAAATGGGATATTGAAAACGTTTCTCAGGTGGTTGAAATATTAGGATTGCAGGGAGATACTTCGGATAATATTCCCGGAATTCCTGGTGTTGGTCCAAAGACGGCAGCAGATCTGATTAAAAAATACGGCACGATCGAGAACATGATCGCTCATAGCGGGGAACTAAAGGGAAAACTTAAAGAACGCGTTGAGCAATTTGGTGATCAGGCGATCCTTTCAAAGAAACTCGCTACGATTATTCTTGATGTGCCTGTTGAATTTCATGAAGAAAATTTAAGATATACAGGACCGGATACAGCGTTACTAAAACCTATCATCGAGGATCTTGAATTCAAGACGATGATGCCACGGATCTTTTCTGCAGCATCCGCTCCTGGTGGAAGCACAACGGTCGCACTTAAGGAAGTTACTGTTTCATCCAGTAATGGATCACAACTTTCAATGTTTGGGGGAGCACCGGTTGCGTGGGAAGGAGAGAAGAAAAATCTTACATCTGAAAATGTTAATTATAAATTGGTTGAAACTCCGGCTCAGCGTAAAGAGCTTGCCGAAAAACTAAATAAACAGACAGAGTTTGCACTGGAAACGACTATTGATAATGAAACAAACTTCGATTTCTCCTTAACAAATCTTGTTTTCTCTTTTGTTGCAGGTGAAGCGTGGCAAGTTCCGGTATCAAAAAACGGAGAAGAAATAAAGGATTTCAAAGAAGCTTTTGAGAATGATAAAATTAAAAAGTCGGGACATAATATTAAAAGCTCTGTTCTTGCGCTTAGAAAATACAAGATCGAGTTAAAAGGAGTTTTGTTCGATACAATGCTTGCCCATTATCTTATTGAACCGGAAGCGTCACACGATCTTGCAATAATTTGTAATCAATATATTGGTTATCAATTGCAGACAGAAGGTTCTGAAACAAATCGTCTTTGTGAACGGGCAGATCAGATTTTGCAGCTAAAGAAAAGACTGATTGCAGAATTGGAACAACGAAGACATTCATTGCTGATGCGCGATATTGAAATGCCATTGGTAACGGCGCTGGCAGCAATGGAGGCAGAAGGAGTCAAAGTGGATGAGGCGGCATTGAAAAAGATGTCCGACTCACTCAAATCCGACCTTGATAAGCTTCAGAAAACTATTTTTAAGCTGGCAGGCACTGAATTCAATATTGGCTCGCCAAAGCAAATGGGAGAAGTCCTGTTTGATAAACTGAAGTTGCTTGACAAAGCAAAGAAGACAAAGACCGGTCAGTATGCTACGGGTGAGGATGTTCTTCAGAAACTTGCTGATGAACATGAGATCGCACGAAAGATCCTTGAATACAGAGAATATGAAAAACTGAGATCCACGTATGTAGATGCATTGCCGAAAATGGTTAGTAAAACGGATGGACATATTCATTCTGATTTTCGACAGGCAGTGGCAGCTACCGGCAGATTAAGTTCCAATAATCCGAACTTGCAGAATATTCCAATTCGCACAGAGAAAGGAAGATTGATACGCAGCGCTTTTATACCACGCAGCAAAGATTTTCTTTTTATGTCCGCCGATTATTCACAGATCGAATTGAGAATAGCAGCTTCGTTTGCAAAGGATGAAACAATGATCGAAGCATTTCGCAACAAGCGCGATATCCACACGACAACAGCAGCAAAAGTTTTCAAAGTAGATTTGAGTAAGGTCACGCCTGATATGCGAAGAAAGGCGAAAGAGGTGAACTTTGGAATTTTGTATGGAAGCACAGCGTTCGGGCTTTCTCAAAATCTTAATATTTCAAGAACAGAAGCGGCAGAAATTATTGAATCATATTTTAAAGAATTCTCTGCAATCAAGCGCTATATGGACGATTCAATCAATGAGGCGCGTGAGAAAGAATATGTTGAAACAATTCTGGGAAGAAGAAGATACCTGCGTGATATAAATTCACGAAATATAACAACGCGCGGTTTTGCTGAACGAAATGCGATCAATGCACCAATCCAGGGAAGCGCAGCGGATATCATTAAGATTGCGATGATCAATATCCACCGATGGCTTCAAAAGGAAAAGCTGAAATCAAAGATGATCCTTCAGGTACACGATGAGTTGGTCTTTGATCTTCATAGAGATGAACAGGATATTGTGAAACCAAGAGTTATTGAGTTGATGAAATCGGCTGTGATTCTTGATGTACCGATGGAAGTCGAGGTTGGAATTGGTAAGAACTGGCTGGAAGCGCATTAATTTGTTATATAAATTTCAATGATCATTCTATATAATGGATATCAAAAAGGGGGTCGTTCTTTAAACTGGGTTTAGCGAGTGACTCGATTCAAAGGGTTTGCTCTAATCAGGGATGTGTTCCTGAAATGAATTTATTCCCTACCTTTACATAAATATTTTATTAATACTTTATTTATAATAACATCATGAAAGAAGGAACAGTAAAATTCTTCAATGACGCCAAAGGGTTTGGGTTCATTAAAGAAACAGGAACAGGCACTGAGTATTTTGTACACATCTCGGGACTTTTGGTTGATACGATCAAGGAAAATGATTCTGTCACCTTTGAATTGAAAGATGGAAAGAAAGGGTTGAATGCTGTCAACGTAAGGTTGAAGTAATACAAGACCGATTTTAAAGAAGCCCTGTTCTGAAAAGAGCTGGGCTTTTTTGTTGGGATTCATAAAGGAGCCTGCGTAAAGACGTATAGAGAGACAAGAGTGACATATTGTATGTTAACACTCATTATATCTCGTGTTTGAGCGCTATTGTTTCGATATTTGAGTTTTTGATTTTATTTTTGAATAATGCTAATGCGACATTTTCTGCTCATCATTTTTATTTTTGTAATTCAAATTTCATTCGCGTGTACGTGTATTAATGTAAAACCGTTATCTGAGACAGAATTCAACGGTTATAACCTTGTTATAAAAGGAAAAATTATCTCAATTGATTCAACCGATGGTGCGAAGAAAATCCTGATTAGTGTTGAACAAGTTTATAAGGGAACAAAAAATCAATCCGAAGTACTAATTGTAACGTCGTTGGATAATAACTCGTGCGGGATCAATCCGCATACTGGAGAAACGTGGTTGATTTACAGCCTGAGTATGGCTCAATATAATTACTATACAGACGTATGTACGAAAAGTAAGAATCTCGACATAAGGAAAGTTGGATTAGAAGCAAAAATGCTTGGTGCTGAATTAAAATTTTTAAAGAAAAAGAAGCACTAATTCCGCCTGCATTTCCATTATTTGAAATTACAGATAGTGAAATTGTCGAATTTTTTCAATAACAACTTTTTTCGTCGATCAGCCTTTTGTCTTCAATTTTTTGTTTCTAAACTTTTTAAGATTAGTTCAGCATGCACTCTTGAATTCTCAATGAACCATTTCCCCGTCCTTAACCCACCACACACCACTCCAGCAAGATAAAGATTTGGAACGTTCGATTCCATTGTTTCTTCGTTGTAGACCGGGGTTTTATCAGCATCGGGTTGAAATGTTATGCCACAGGCTTTCATAAATTTAAACGGTGGTTGATAGCCAGTCATGGCAAGAACGAAATCATTTTCAATAACAACTTCTCCATCGGGAGTATTGATTTCAACAGTCGTTGGAGTTATTCTTTTTATCGTAGAATGAAAATATGATTTAATAGTTCCTTCTTTAATCCGGTTTTCCATATCAGGTTTCACCCAATACTTAACATTGTCTTTTATCGCGGCCTCACGAATAACCATGGTAACCTCTGCGCCCTTGCGCCAGGTTTCAAGAGCAACATCAACAGCAGAATTTGCGGCACCAATAACAACGATTTTTTGTTTGAAATATGGATGTGGCTCATCATAATAGTGCTTCACCTTTGGAAGATCTTCCCCAGGGACATTTAATAAATAAGGCAGATCATAAAATCCCAATGCCAATACCACGGCGTTCGATGAATAGCTATCTTTCGATGTTATTATCTCAAACACATCCTTACCCTTCTTAACGGATGTTACTTCTTCATAAAGATTTACGTTCAGATCCCATGACGTACATACACGACGATAGTATTCCAGCGCTTCAGCGCGGTTGGGTTTCGGATTATGAGATATGAAAGGAACTTCTCCGATCTCCAATCGCTCGGATGTTGAAAAAAACATCATGTTGTTTGGATAATGATAGAGGGAATTTACAAGACAGCCCTTCTCTATAATAGCATACGATAAGCCAGCTTTTTTCGCTTCAATTCCGCAGGCAAGGCCAATCGGGCCTGCACCAATAATAAGTAGATCAAGAAATTTTTTCATTGTAAGTCCACATAAAGATCGTAAAAGAAAAGTGCAAAGACTCCTGAAAAAGAGATGTTATCGATTGTTGCACTCCATTTGCAGTTTTTGTGAGAAACTGCCGATTATTAATTTGCTCAATTCAGCTCTTATTTCTGACACTTCAGTGAGTGTTCTTTTCTCAGCGGAACCCCTCACGATATATTTGAGTAATCAAACACAAAGACATGGACCCAAAAAGAAAAATATTAATTGCAGTCGGAATAGCAACTGCAATCATCATTGGATTACAATCAGGATTATTCGGCGCCACTCAACTATTCTGACTTCTGACTTGTTTCCCTATCTTCTTTTAGTATTTCCAGCTCTTCGTATCCGCTCCCTTCGGCGCACTTTCCTCAATTTGTTTTAAAATCTTTGGCAAGTATTGCGTATTATAATGTAATCGCGACAGATAGTTTGGATTGTTATGATCACCGTTCCAGCAATGCTCCGCACGATCACCATAATCAACTTCTCCTTTATAAAACGGATTGCTTGTTTTCTTTAGAAATTCCTCCATTTTATAAACAGCATCATTCAAATAGTAATTATCCATATCACCACAATAGATATGAATCTTACCTTCAAGTTTTGGTCCAAGTATTTTCCAATCTCGTTCAAGAATGTAACGTAAGTCAAAGTGTTCTTTCCAATAGTTAGCAACACTTTTATCGATCTCACCAGTTTCCTGGTCAAATAATGGTTTTGGATAACCATCTTTGCCTTGCGGAGAATACACGGCTTCCCAAATATCCCATTGCTCACCAGAACGGCCATGACTTCCAAGAACTGATTCATAATAATTGGCGTCACGTGTGCTCGCCTGTATTTGCCCAAGATAATTGCGATGTGACGGGCGCTCAAGTTTTTTGAACTCGCTGTCATAGACATATGCATTTTTATCTTTATAAATATCGATCAAACAATATGCGCTGAAGTCAATAGGATCAGGACATGCTGCAAAGCATCCATTGAACTCGTCAGGATAAAACATTTGTACAGCGAGCGCTTCCCAGCCACCTGTTGATCCTCCGTATGTGAAGCGTGCCCAACCTTGACCGATTCCACGATACTTCTTTTCAATTTCGGGAAGAAGTTCATACATGATTGCATCACCATAAGGGCCCTGACTTGCAGAATTCACTGCATATGAGTCATCATAATAAGGAGTAGCATGCTGAACTTCAATTACTATAAATCGTGGAAAGTTTTTACCTGTCCATTGTGTAAAGAAATTATATGCTTCCTGCTGTTCAATTTTTTTATAGCCATAGATTCCAAAGCGTTCTGAATAATCAGTAGTGTCCATTTTAGGGTCTGGTGCTTCTGTGCGGAATCCACCAAAGTCACTGGGAAAATGTCCATGATAGATCATCAATGGATAATGGGCATCAGGATGTTCATCGAATCCTTCTGGTAAAAGCACATGCGCTCCGATAAAAGTTGGCTTGCCCCAAAACTCGGTGAGTTTCTGACTTTGAATTTTTATATGCTTAACATACTTCGTTTCTACCGGCTCTTTTATAGGTTCAATTTTCTGATCCATCACCACTTTAAAAATAGCATTGCTTATAGAATCAATTTTCATTTTAACAGGCTTGCTATAAAAGTTTCCAGGTTTGCTACTCCAGTGTTGCCCTTCACCCTGATCGGGCGGAAGCTTTACCGTATGTCCCGTTTTTAAATTGTATGTTTCATAACGATTGATCAATGCCTGGACGAAGTAATCTCCCGGTGGAATTTTATTAATATTTCGAATTGGATACCCAAAAGCTCTTTCATCTATTACTATTTCATCTCCGGGCTTCATCCCATCCACATCCACACCAAAGGCAAGTTGAGTACTGAGTTGAAAGTTGATTTGATTTCTTGGCTCAGCTTTTTCATTAGTTGAAAACAGGAGCATCAAACGTCCGTCCTGCGCCTGGTCGCTCATTTCTTTTGTAAATGAGATTGCGAATTTTAGGTTGCCTTTTTTAGCAGGTGTACACTGCAGAATAAAAAAAGCAAAAAAGAGCAGGTAAGGGAGTCTTTTCATCGGAGAAGGTTTAGCATGCTTAAGATATTTCTATTTCATCTTCTTCACAATACTATTTACACTGTAACCAATAATACGGTATAATGGACTCAAAAAAGTACTATATTCGTTTAGAACAAACGATTGTGTTTATGAATTCCCGTATTTGGCTTAAGCAGTATCCGGACTACATGAAACCGGAAATCTCGGAGATCCCCTACAATTCACTTGTTGAAATGGTAGAAGATGCCTGTAAGAAACACAAATCCTTGCCCGTTGCCGAGAACATGGATAAGACAATTTCTTTTACCGAGTTGAATACGCTTGCGACCAATTTTGCTTCGTTTCTGCAAAATGATTGCCAGTTAAAACCAGGTGACAGGATTGCAATTCAGATGCCTAATCTTTTACAATTTCCGGTTGCAATGCTGGGGGCATTAAAAGCCGGACTTATTGTAGTGAATACGAATCCGCTTTACACTCCTCGTGAAATGGAGCATCAGTTTAAAGATAGTGGTGCCATAGCAATTGTTATCGTTGCAAATTTTGCTAATAATCTTGAAAAGATCATTGCTAACACGGCAATCAAAACTGTGATCGTTACCGAAATTGGAGATTTACTCGGTGGCTTTAAAAAACTAGTGACAAACTTTGTTGTGAAACGGGTAAAGAAAATGGTAAAGCCATACCATTTACAAGGGGTAATTTCCTTTTCAACAGCCCTTAAAAAAGGAGCGGCAGGAACATTCAAACCTGTTGCAATGAAAAAATCGGATACAGCATTCTTACAATATACCGGAGGCACTACAGGTTTATCAAAAGGGGCGCAGCTTACGCACAATAATGTAATGTCGAATGTTTGGCAAGTAGATCCATTGTTGAAAGTTACAGCAAAAGGGCCGCTGTTTGCAGGGGACGTAGCCATCATTCCATTACCCCTTTATCATATCTACGCACTGACTGGAATTTTTGTTTTTCTCACCTCAGGTATGAACAATCGATTGATTACAAATCCACGTGACTTCCAGGGATTCATTAAAATTCTTAAAAAGCCATTTCATACTATGATTGGTGTAAACACACTTTATAACGCGCTGCTGAATCAACCGAACTTCTCTGACATCAATCTGTCACAGATAAAAGGGTGCAGTGCCGGTGGGATGGCGCTGCAAGAAATTGTTTTTAAACGTTGGTTTGAAAAAACGGGTATCACAATCAGTGAAGGATATGGTTTGAGTGAAACATCCCCGGTGCTTACGTATCAGATTGCAGGTAGAGAAAGAATGGGAAGTATTGGTATTCCTATTCCAAGCACTGAAATACAAATGATGGATGACAATGGTAACGTTGTATCAAATGGCGAGCCTGGTGAACTATGTGCAAGAGGACCACAGGTATTCAAAGGCTACTGGCAAAAAGATAATTCAACTGTATTTCATCCCGGGGGCTGGTTTAAAACCGGTGACGTTGCTGTGATGGATGAAGAAGGTTATATAAAAATTGTAGATCGCAAAAAAGACATGATCCTTGTTTCAGGATTTAATGTGTATCCAAATGAAATAGAAGGAGTAGTAGCGACACATCCAAAAGTATTGGAAGTTGCTGCGGTGGGTATTGCTGATCCGCAGTGTGTGGAGGCAGTGAAAATCTTTGTGGTTAAGCGTGACGAATCGCTGACAGAAGAGGAGCTGAAACAATTCTGTAAGGAGAATTTTACAGGCTATAAAAGGCCAAAGTTTATTGAGTTTATAAAAGAGTTGCCCAAGACAAATGTTGGGAAAATATTGAGAAGGGCATTAAGGGAAGAGGTTCCGGTTTGACAACTTTGATTTTGGCCTCTGGTTTTTTAGCTCGTAATAAATCCCCAAAGCTAAAGTGCCCAGGACTTTAATCTTTCTTCTTAATCTTCCCTCTCAGATACTCCGCAGTATACCCCTCCCCCTTCTTCACCATCTCCTCTGGCGTTCCTTCAAAAACAATAAAGCCACCCTTCTTATCGCCAGCTTCCGGCCCAAGATCAATGATCCAGTCAGCACATTTGATTATTTCAAGATTGTGTTCAATGATTATTACCGAATGACCTTCATCAACAAGAGCATTGATTGCTATCAATAATTTGGAAATATCATGAAAATGCAACCCTGTTGTAGGTTCATCAAAGATGAATAAGATATGTCCATCAGGAGAATTTTTTCCAAGAAACGAAGCAAGCTTTACACGTTGTGCTTCACCACCGCTTAATGAATTGGAAGATTGACCAAGCTTTACATAACCTAATCCAACGTGGAACAAAGGCTGAATTTTTTCATAAATCGACTTTTTATCCGCGAAGAACTCCTGGGCATCTTCAACTGTCATGTCCAATACATCAGCAATTGTTTTGCCATTATACTCTACTTCAAGAACTTCCTGCTTGAAACGCTTGCCATTACACACTTCACATTTAAGAAAGATATCGGCCATGAATTGCATTTCAACTTTAATCTCACCTTCTCCTTCACAATTTTCACAACGACCACCATCCACATTAAAAGAAAAATGCGAAGGTTTGTAGGCACGTTGCTTTGCCAAAGGCTGATCAGAATATAACTGGCGGATCGCATCGTAAGCTTTTACATAACTGATTGGATTGGATCTCGACGATTTACCAATAGGGTTCTGATCCACATATTCCACTTGCGTGATCTTGTGGACATCGCCTTCAAGACGATCGTATTTACCAGGTGTTTCTGAAACCGAGCCATGCATTCTTCCTAACGCCGGATAAAGTAATTTTTTTACAAGCGTTGATTTACCTGAGCCGCTTATCCCTGTGATCACCGTAAGCGCACCTAATGGAAATTTTACCTTGATATTCTTTAAGTTATTCTCACGGGCACCAGTAACAGTTACTGAATCTTTCCACTTTCTTCTTTGCTTTGGAATAGAGATTTTTTCTTTTCCACTGAGATAGTCAGCGGTGTGAGTTGCAGTTGTTGTTTTGATATCGTTAATAGTTCCCTGGAAAACTAACAGACCTCCGTGAGTACCGGCATCAGGGCCAATGTCAATGATCTGGTCCGCTGCACGCATGATCTCTTCCTCATGCTCAACAACGATAACGGTATTGCCAAGATCACGAAGTGCTTTCAGCACGTCAACCATGCGAGCTGTATCCTTGGGGTGAAGTCCGATACTGGGCTCATCAAGAATATACATGGAACCAACCAATGCACTTCCAAGTGATGTTGCAAGCTTAATGCGTTGAAACTCTCCACCGGAAAGAGAGTTGGTAAGCCGGTTGAGAGTCAAGTAACCCAGACCAACCTTTACCATGTATTCCAACCTGTATCTGATTTCAGTAAGAATGCGATCAGCAACTTTCTGGTCGTACGTATCAATCGTAAGAGATCGAAATAAATCAAGGGCATCTTCGATCGGAAGCAAAACGACATCCGTAATAGAAGTACCGGCAATTTTTACATACGCTGCATCTTTGCGCAATCGTGTCCCTCTGCAATCAGGACATGTTGTGCGTCCGCGATAGCGCGAAAGCAAAACACGATACTGTATTTTATATGTTTTGGATTCCAGAAACTTGAAGAAGGAATGAATTCCTTCAAGATCTTTATTTCCATTCCATAGAAGATCTTTTTCTTTTTGCGTTAACTCATTGTAGGATCGATGAATTGGAAAATCATACTTTACACCGGCGCGTAACCAGGGTTTTTGCCACTCACCCATTGTTTCAGTCCGCCATGGAGCGATCGCACCTTCATATAAAGAAAGGCTTTTATCAGGAATGACGAGGTCTTCATCAATGCCAAGAACTTTTCCAAAACCTTCGCATGTCTTACAGGCACCAAATGGATTATTGAAGCTGAAAAAATTTATTGAAGGCTCAGTGAACGTAATTTCATCCAGTTCGAAACGATCAGAGAAGTGAAGCATCTCTTTGCCTTCAATGTATACATGACAATCGCCATGGCCCTCGAAGAATGCTGTTTGTACTGAATCAGATAGCCTGAATGTGAGATCTTCATCGGTAGCATTTACTGCAGCGCGATCGATTAGAATTTCAAGATCACCGTCTGTTTTCGTCTTTTTCTTTTTTGATTCACCTTTGGTAGCAGGCTCTTGATTCAGTAATTCCTCAAGAAATTGAACTTCGCCATTTATAAGGACCCTTGCGAAGCCTTTGCTTAGTAATAAATTTAATTCTTCTTCAACCTTACGTCCTTTCTCAACGCGCAAAGGGCAGGCAATCATAATACGCGCGCCTTCCTTATGTTTATTGATAGCATCGATTACATCTGTGACGGTATCGCGTTTTACTTCTCTTCCGCTTACAGGCGAATATGTTTTTCCAATACGAGCAAAGAGAAGTTTTAAATAATCGTATACTTCTGTTGTTGTACCGACTGTTGAGCGTGGATTCCTGGTATTTACTTTTTGCTCAATGGCAATTGCAGGAGAAACGCCTTTGATGTAATCAACATCTGGTTTTTCCATACGGCCAAGAAACTGACGGGCGTAGGAGCTAAGACTTTCAACATACATGCGCTGACCTTCTGCAAAAAGAGTGTCAAATGCAAGAGAGGATTTACCTGAGCCAGAAAGTCCAGTCACTACCACCAGTTTATTTCTGGGAATTGCCACGCTCAGGTTTTTCAGATTATTAACCCTTGCGCGCTTGATAATAATGAATTTCTTAGGGTCGAGGTCGTCTAAATATGAATCAGGTGTGGTATCGCTCATTATAAAACGCAAAGGTACAGATTATCCTTAAGCTTAGCCTTCCGGAAAATGAAAGTTCAGGTATACACAAAGCGAAAAATAATAACACCATCGGAATAGATGGTGTTCAAAATCCTGATATTATCTAATTTAACCTACCGCATACATGACGTGAACATATCTATACGTAAGTATGTGAACATATTAGTTGTCGAAATCAGGATCGTAACCTGGCTCCTTGGTAGTAGTATCACCGTCCGAATCGGCGTCGTTATCGAAGTCTCCTCCCTCAAAATCATCATTTGATTCGAAGTCATCCTGTTCACCTTTCTCAGCCGGGGCGAATTCTTCTTGTTCTTTTGGCTTGGATTCTACATCATATCCTCCATCGCTATTTTTGGTAGCAGGTACCTTTACAAGGAAAGTCGCGTCGTCGGTCTCCAACGGGAAAACGAAGATTGGCTCCTTCTTTGCATTATTAATGCGGGTGATACTGTTCTCATACCCATCGGGGTATTGTTCAGCGAGTAACTCTTTGAGCTCATCCGACAAGTTGTCGAGGCTTTTTATAATTTTCTTTTTACTAACAGGCATAAATAGTGACTATACTAAAATATGGGCAAATAGGATAAGAAAATCCATAGTAGGCAAGAATTTTCCATAAAATTTTGAGACTTTAAGAAATATTTCTACCTTTTCATTCTACGAATAATAATAACCAAACCGCACACTATCGATATAGAGCTCTACGTTACCCTAATCGTGAGACAGAATGATAGACAATCGATCCAGCGACAGCCAATTGGTGTCGCTTTATCAACAAGGTAACGAAGAGGCTTTTACAGTGCTCCTCCACCGCCACAAATCTCGTATTTATACGGCCATTTACTTTATAGTAAAAGATCGTTATAAAGCTGAAGATCTACTTCAGGAAACCTTTATTAAAGCCGTGAACACCATAAAAGGTGGCCGGTACAATGAAGAAGGCAAATTTTTGCCATGGCTAAGCCGGATTGCCCATAACCTGGCAATTGATGCTTTTCGTCGCAATCGCCGTTATCCTGAAATAGTGCTGGAAGACGGCAGTGGAGTCTTCAATTCAATGCAATTCGCAGAAGATTCGGCGGAACAGAAGCAAATCACACAGGACACCCAAACACGCCTGCGTGATTTTATCAAAGAGCTTCCCACCGAACAAAAGCAAGTGCTGATCATGCGCCACTACATGGACATGAGCTTCCAGGACATCGCCGATAAAACCGGCGTGAGCATTAACACCGCCCTGGGACGTATGCGCTATGCACTCATTAACCTGAGGAAGAAAATGACAAAAACCCAATATGCCTATGACCAAAACGTTTACCCAAAACGACCTGATCAGGTTTATGTACCTAGAGACGACAGAGGAGGAGACCCGGGAGATTAGCCGCACTCTTTCTTTTGACCTGGAATTGCAACAGCACTACCGGGAGTTGATGCTTACTAAGTCTACGATGGACAAAGCACAACTCGAGCCCTCTGAAACTGCTATACAGAATATCCTGCGTTATGCGCACAGATTGGAAGTAAAACAGTAAAAGATCATCCTGACATTTCAACAACTGAGTAGGCACAATTGCCAACTCGGTTGCTCTTTATTTTTTCTCTCTTCATTTTCTTTCATCTTCAGGACATGAATCAGATAGAAACATTCCTGCGCGCTATGCTTGTGATACACATTGCCGGCGGAACAGTCTCACTTATTACTGGCCTGGGAGCAATGCTCTCAAAAAAAGGAGGTAAGAGGCACCGGACCTTTGGGAAAATTTATTTCTGGGCGATGACACTTGTCTTCGTTGGCGCACTTGCATTGGCGCTTGGTCATACCAAGATCTTCTTATTGATGATCGCATTCTTCAGCTATTATCTCACAGTGCGAGGTTATAGAATTTTATATTTGAAAAATCTTAGCTCCGGTCAACGACCAAATTATATTGACTGGACCATCAGCGGAATTTCAGCGGCATTTATTGTTTTTCTCTTTTTCTGGGGAGCATACACTGTATACCATGGCAATAACATGGGTATCGTTGGCCTTGTGTTTGGAGTTATTGGCGCAAGCTATATCAGCCAGGATCTGAAGAATTTTTTTGGACCAGCTCCTGAAAAAATGCATTGGTGGTATGGACACATAGCAAGTATGGGCGCAAGTTATATCGCAGCGGTTACAGCATTCATAGTGGTGAATGCCGACAGTGTTTTTTACAGATTGAACATTGACAGCACTTCGTTCTATTTTGTTTTGTGGATCCTGCCTGGAATGGTTGGTGGATTTTTAATTAGAAGCACAATTATCAAATACAAAGCACAGTTTGCAGCACGTGATTTGAAAATTTGAAGATTGAAAATGAATAACACGTGGAATGCTCTTCTCTATTTATAAGACCAATCGTCAATTGCTCATTTATTTACTTTCAATTTGTATGTGAACCCTTTTTCAAAATAATTCCTTTAAACAAAGGCACTACCTTTCAAATATCAAAATATCTTAAAATAGCAACACCGTCAACACTTCAGTACAGTAATAGAATGAATAATCTTGAAGAGTTAAAAAAAGTCCCGGAATTCAAATTGGTCCCCAAAGACCAACTCCAATGGCTTTCAGAAAAGGGAATACTTCACACGTTCCAGGATGGGGATAAAATATTTGCAAAGGGTGATGAGATATTGGGATTTAATATAGTTTTCAAAGGTGGGGTGAACCTGAAATTTGTGCAGGCGGGAACCCTGCGTGATTTAGGAATGTATGAACCAGGTGAAATTCTTGGACGGCTACCTTACTCACGAATGGGGTTGGCTATTGGTGAAGGATTTGCTGTGAGCGAAACAATTTTATTTTTTTTGCACAAAGACCTTTTCCCTGAATTAGTAAGCAATTGCTATACCATCACCGAAGTGCTTGTTCACAACATGACGGACCGTGTCCGTGATTTCACCAAACAACAGTTGCAAAATGATAAGATGATGGCGTTGGGAAAACTTTCTGCTGGTCTAGCGCATGAATTAAATAATCCATCGGCTGCGGTAGTTAGAAGTGCGAGTGAATTGAAACGACTACTTTCGAATGTGCCGGAAAATTTTAAAGCAGTTATTAAAATTAGGGCGAGTGATAAAGAAGTTGATAACCTCAGTAATCTTGTTACAAGTAAGATTGAGGCGTGTCAAATGAAACCACTTTCGCTAAAAGAAAAGATTGCAGCGGAGGATCAAGTAACAGCATGGCTTGAAGAAAATAACATTAATGACGCATACGAACTTGTAGAAACATTTGCTGAATTCGGAGTTAAGAAACCAGATCTGGACAACATCAAGTTGTGGACACGGACAGAAGACATCTTTCCTGTTTTAGGTTGGGTTAACCAGGTTCTTAATACAGAAAAATTATTAAGCAATATTGAAGAGGCTGCAAAACGCATCAATGTGCTCGTTACGTCAGTAAAGGGGTATACACACATGGATCAGGCGCCGGAAAAACAAAAAACTGATATCCATTTAGGCATTCGCAATACACTTACGATGCTCAATCATAAGCTGAAGAAGAATAATGTTAAGTTGATTGAGAATTTTCAGGAAAATCTCCCGGAAGCAAAGATCTTTGTAAGTGAGATGAACCAGGTATGGACGAACATCATTGACAATGCCATTGACGCGATGGAAGATCACCCAAACAGTACATTGGAGATTAAAACCGAAGAAGATCGGGAGTCTATTATTGTGCGGATTATCGATAACGGACCTGGTATTTCAGCAGACATTCAGAATAAAATATTTGATCCGTTTTTTACGACTAAGCCGGTAGGAAAAGGAACTGGTTTAGGGCTTGAAGTGGTTCAACAGATCATTTCTCAGCACAATGGAAAAATAACTGTGAAGTCAGTACCGGGAAGGACAGAGTTTGAAATTTGTTTTCCGATAGGGTAATGCAGTAGAAAGTGCGTTGAAATTATTTAAAAGCTAGGTTCAATAGCTGAAAGATTGAAGACGAAAGTAGTGCGCACTGACTTTAATCTTTCAGTTTTAATCTCCAGAGAATGAACAAACCAATTATACTTATTGTCGATGATGATCCTCAAGTACTTCGGGCGATCAATCGTGATATACGAAACCAGTATGCGAAAAATTATCGCATTATGAGCACGGAGTCTGCGAAAGAAGCACTTGAAACATTAAAAGAGCTTAAGAATAAGAATGAAACCGTAGCGCTATTCCTTTCGGATCAACGTATGCCGGAAATGTTGGGTGTTGAGTTTCTTGGTCAGGCTAAAGAATTTTTTCCAAACTCAAAGCGCATTTTACTGACTGCTTACTCTGATACTGAAGCAGCTATTCGCGCCATCAATGATGTGCAGCTTGACTATTATTTAATGAAGCCTTGGGATCCTCCAACAGAAAAGCTATATCCCGCACTTGACGAACAACTTGATGATTGGCAGAATGAATTCATTCCGCTATTTCAAGGAATACGCATTATCGGATATCAATGGTCACCAAAATCTCATGATGTAAAAGATTTCTTATCTGGAAATTTGATTCCATATCAATGGCTTGACATCGAATCAAATGAAGCTGGTAAAGAATTAATGGAATTGAATAAAATCAATCACAGTGATTTGCCCGTTGTATTTTTTGAGGATGGTGCATTTTTAGTGAATCCAAATCTACAGCAGGTAGGGGAGAAAACCGGCATGCGATCGAAAGCATCCAAGCCAATGTATGATGTTGCTATTATTGGGGCTGGGCCTTCGGGATTAGCAGCAGGAGTATATGGTGCTTCAGAAGGATTGAATACGACTCTGATTGAAAAACGTGCTCCTGGCGGTCAGGCCGGAACAAGTTCGCGTATTGAAAATTATCTGGGTTTTCCAAACGGATTGAGTGGCGCTGAACTTTCGAGGAGAGCAATATCACAAGCATCGCGATTTGGTGCGGAGTTATTATCGCCACAGGAAGTGGTTGACATATCGATCAAAGACAATTACAAAATTATTACACTCGGTGATGGAAGCAGGATCAATGCAAAGAGCGTCATCATTACAACAGGCGTTGATTATCGCGCACTTGAAGCAACCGATGTGGATAAGTTTACCGGTGCAGGAATTTATTATGGTGCCTCCACCACAGAAGCACATGCATGTAAAGGATGTGATGTTTATATCGTTGGTGGTGGGAACTCGGCCGGACAATCAGCAATGTATCTTGCCAATTTTGCGTCGAATGTATATATCATTGTTCGTAAGAAGGATCTTTCAGCAACGATGTCGCAATACTTAATTGATCAAATAAACAGCACCCCAAACATTCACGTGGTTGGCGAAACTATTGTTGGACAGGCTTTTGGAAAGGACAAGCTCGAAGAAATTTGTTTAGAGAGTGTTATTACTAAAGAACGCAGGCAGGTAAAACTATCTGCGCTATTTATTTTTATTGGAGCAAAACCGGTTACTGACTGGATCAAACTTGATATTATTAAAGACGATAAAGGTTTTATAGAAACAGGAAGGGAGTTATTGAAATATGAATCATTTAAAAAATCCTGGAAACTTGAACGCGAGCCATTTTTATTGGAAACGTGCAGTCCAGGAATATTTGCTGCCGGAGATGTTCGTGCAGGTGCAATGAATCGGGTGGCATCCGCAGTAGGAGAGGGCGCTATGGCCATTAAGTTTGTGCATGCCTATTTGGCGGAAAACTAGAAGTTGAGAATTGAGAAGTTGAGAATAAAAGAGGCGTAGATTTGACATAGTGAGTATCCTCTTTGCGTTTTCAGGTCTTTGGTAGGAAAAAAATTAATATGAAAAAAGAGTTGTGTTCACATCTTGAGAACTGGAAGATGATCATCAAAGAAAAAGAGCATGTCTGCGATGAGTGTATCAAGACCGGTGATGAGTGGGTTCACTTGCGAACGTGTCAGAAATGTGGCGCTACTCTTTGTTGTGATTCTTCACCGAATCAGCACGCTACCAGGCACGCGCATAAGGAGAATCATCCTGTAGCGATCTCTTCGGAGCCAGGCGAGCAGTGGGCATGGTGTTATTTTGATGAACAGATGACAGGTTATTGATATCACTGTATGGTTGAATTATAACCATCGATCATGCATGATTACGCCCTTAGATGTTTTGGGATCAGCCAGACTCCAATGAGTTCGAATAGTAATTCCATCACTATTGCCAATAGTGCAGCTGGAATTGCTCCGCGCAAAATCATTTGAGTATTATTTAATGCCAATCCTGTCACAATAAATTCACCAAGTCCGCCAGCGCCAATAAATGCAGCGAGCGTTGCTGTGCCAACATTAATTACTGATGCAGTTCTTATCCCAGAAAGTATCATAGGACTGGCCAATGGAAATTCAATCCAGCGAAGCCGCTGAGTTCTTGTGAGGCCCATTCCATCAGACACATTTTTTAAAATGGGATCCACAGATTGTAATCCTGTAATCGTATTGCGAAGAATAGGAAGTAACGCATATAAAAATAATGCTACTAACGCCGGAATAGTTCCAATACCCAGGAAAGGAATTGCAATGGCAAGCAAAGCGATGGAAGGAATTGTTTGTAAAAGTCCAACAACATATAAAATTAGTTTTGCAATGGATGGATTCCAGTAAACACAAATGCCAAGGGGAATAGCAAAAAAAATTGCGAAAATTAAAGCAATGAATGTAAGTTTAAGATGTGTTCCGGTTTTTGAAAGAATATCAATCCAAATAATAACCTCATGGGACACGGTAGTCATTTTTAGAAGCCCCTTTTTTTTCAGAAATTCGCTGGCAACATCATTGAAATTTTTTTTCTCAAACAATACGGAAGCATTTAATTGTTGAATTTCCTTTTCATTCAACTTCCCTTCGAGTTTTTTTAAAATTGATTTTATTTTTTCATCAAGATGTCGTGAGTAAAGTGAAACAGCCTCATACTTCGGAAAGAAATCCAGATTGTCTTTCAGTATAAACAAATTATCTTTTGCAATCTCGCCATCCGTTGTGTAGGCATCAGTGATTTTAATTTTTGAATCGCGCAACGCTTCGTACGCCAATCCATGCTCGAGTGCAGCTGGCTGTAATTTTAATTGATATGTCTTCGCAAGATTATCCCACCCGTCCTGGCGTTTTAAAAATTCATAACTCAATCCAATGGCAATTTCAGGATGTTGCTGGAGATCAGAAATTGATTTTATATTTTCCTTTTCAGCGAATGATCGAAGCATTACAAGACCATAAGAATTATTGAATCCTATCGATCCCGACATTTCTATTTGAAATTGATCTTTTAGTTGTTTGCTGATTTCTTCGTTTGATATTTTTTCTGTTGAATGAAGTATCTCTGCTGCGATAGTCCCTGTGTATTCAGGATAAACATCAACAGTATTTATTTTTAATGCCTCAAAGCAGACGAGTGTTCCACCAAGATTGTAAACACGTTCTACTTCATAGCCATTATCCTCAATAAGTTGAGAGATTATTTCACTGATGATGTATCCTTCATTGAAATGCTTCGCACCAACTCGAATAGTCTGAGCTTCACAAAAGCCTGTTAAAAACAGTAAAAAGAAAAATCCCATTCTTTTCATGCTTCCGCTATCATTAGAAGTTCTTTTACTATTTCTGTCGCAGGATTTTCAAAGATTTCTTTTGTTATTCCAAATTGCTGAATCATTCCGTTATCAATTACAAGAATTTCATTGGCTAACTTCTTTGCCTCACGCATGTCATGCGTAACAATCAACACCGTGCGTGGTGCTGTCTTTTGAAGTTTGATAAATTCATTATGAATATCAAACCGCGTTAATGGATCGAGAGAACCAAAGGGTTCGTCCATTAATAAAATGGGTGGATCTAGAAATAAGGCGCGGCATATTCCAACTCGTTGCTGTTCACCTCCAGATAATTCGTAAGGATATTTTTTGATCAGATGTTTCGGAAGACTTACTAAGTCCAAAAGCCTGATCAGAGTATCGTTATTAATTTCATTTTTCGTAAGATGAGCTTTTCCTGGTAAAAGAATATTTTTTTCGACAGTAAGATGAGGAAACAAACCTAGGCCCTGGATTGCATAGCCAATCTTTTTTCTGAGAGTGTGAAGATTACTGTAATTGATTGGTGAGTTAAATATATTAATGATCCCTGACGTTGGTTTGAGCAGCCCATTGATCATTCTCAAAAGTGTTGATTTTCCACTTCCGCTTTTCCCGATGATCGCAGTTACCTTTCGATCCGCAAACTCAATGGATAGATCGCTCAGAATGGTACGTTCATCAATTCTAT